>Ga0209181_10000100_pt1 | contig 143864 bp, 118 predicted proteins | sample MAT05_FD_187208 | JGI IMG/M metagenome (GOLD analysis project Ga0209181, IMG submission 187208) | Freshwater microbial communities from Lake Fryxell liftoff mats and glacier meltwater in Antarctica - MAT-05 (SPAdes) (version 2) | ecosystem: Environmental > Aquatic > Freshwater > Ice > Liftoff...
CAATTACACACCCTGCCCGCTGAAATCGGGAAATTGAGTAATTTGACAAAGTTGTATTTAAGCAACAATCAGTTACACACCCTGCCCGCAGAAATCGGAAAGTTGACCAAGTTGACAAACTTGGATTTAAGCGGCAATGATTCTTTTAACCTAAAAAGCCTGTGTATTGCCTTTGAAAATTTTCCTAAAAAGATAAGCATTTCAAGCAATCAATATGCACCGAAATACGATGAGGGAATATTACTCATTAACATTTCCAATCAATTACAAACCCTGCCCGTCGAAATCGGGAAATTGAGCAAATTGACAATTTTAGACTTATCTGCTAATGATTCTTTTAACCTAAAAAGCCTGTGTATTGCCTTTGAAAATTTTCCTAAAAAGATAAGCATTTCAAGCAATCAACGTGCACTGAAATACGATGAGGGAATATTACTCATTAAAATTTCCAATCAATTACAAACCCTGCCCGCAGAAATCGGGAAGTTGAGCAATTTGACAAACTTAGATTTAAGCAAAAACCCCTTATCTGATGCGGCCTTCGATTTGCTTGAATCTTTGGCAAGTACTTGTACAATAGACATAGATGCCCAATACTTTTTTGACCAAAAACAATACCCCCAAGCCTACCGCGCCCAAAAAATATCGGCAACACAGAATAAAGATGCTGCTGATGGGTGGTTTAATTTAAGTTGGTATGCCCTCTTCGTGCAGCAGCCCAAAGCCGCCATCGAAGCCGCCCAAAAAACATTGGCCTTGGACCCAACCAGCCAAAGCGTAGCAACCAATCTCGCCCTTGGCTACCTCTTGGACAATCAATGGCCCGAAGCGGAAAAAATCTATGGAGAATGGAAAGGGAAGAAGTTTTCTGATGATGGCGATTTATGCAATGCAATCTTTCTAAAGGACATCGCCGAGTTAGAAGCGGCGGGCATCACACACACTGATTTTGAAAAGGTGAAGGCGATGATGAAGGAGTAGTGCTATGCTTTTCAAATAACGTGGGCGTTGCCGCAAAAAAGCAGATGCGACAATACGGTCTATTCTTTGCGCTAAAAACGGGCGTTTGGCTACCATACCCAGATCGGAGAGTGTCGTGGTGTTTTCGGACAACGTAATGAGATCAAGTGCTATTGATCTCATTACGTTGTCCGAACACGCTATCAGAGTATGTTCGGAATTTTCTCGCCGGGTCAAAAACGGTTCTTTTTTCGCCCGTTTTCACCTTTTTTCAAGCACGTGGCCCTGCTATGCGCCTGAAAAACGCAAAAACGGTCAATAAAAACCCTCGCTTTTGCCTCCGGCAGAAAACCCCGAACACGCTCTTGGTGAAGCCGCCTATTTTACGATTATATCCGGCCAATCCAAACGATCCACAATCATCCGAACTTCTCCTTTTTGTAAGGTGCAAACAGCACTGGTTTGTTTGAGCAAGTCCGCCTGATTTTTTCCGGGGTGTACTTTTTTGAAACTAGCCTCGAACCACGGCATCATATATTGTTTCATGTCGGTGTAGAGATCAACTGTGGCTTGTTCATAGGGCACGTCCGCGCCAAAAGGCATTCGCATATCGAGCAAGAACCAACCCTTCATGGTGCCGTCTTTTACCCTGGATTTCATGATGGGGCGCCAAATGTCCATTTCCACTTTGGTGTGGTCGTCAGTGGTTTTGCCTGCGGGGATGGTGAAGTAGTTAAAGACGGCGATTTTTGCCGTCTTGTCGGCATCATCGGCCCATGCAGTAGCCGCTCCGTTAACCGTCCAAACCTCTGTTTTGACCAGGTCCCTGATTTCATCGGTGCGATTGAATAAGGCCATTTCCGCTGCGTTCAGCAGTGATTTCCAATCAATACCGCTGTATGTGGAACCATCCATGTGTCCGGCGAATTGCGCGGCACCGACGTAAGAATTGCGGCAGACAAAATCATACTCGTTGCTGGTGCCGGAAGGAGAAAGGAGTTCGGCGAGCGACCAGTCCTGCAAATGGCCCGCTTTTTTGAAGGCGAGATGCAGTTTTTTGTGGGCTTTTTCCATTTTAAGGTAATCGTCGTGCATCCCCGGCTTGACTTTCATGTACGAATATACGAAGTAGCGGGTGGTGTCGGCTGCTTGTGCAGCGGTGTGAGTCGTTTGCAGGCAACAGAGTGCGAGCAGGACGAAAAAGAATGTTTTTCTCATTGTTGTTGAAAAATGTTAGTTAATAGAATCTTGATTGATCAGGGGTATCTTGAAAAGCGTGACGGCTACCGGACGCGGGCCGTTATTCATTGAGTTGGTGCAGGCGCCGGGGCGAATTCACCGAAGCCGAAAGCAATAATCCGGCAACACCGATGAGCAGGAAGGCTAAAAGGCCGAATATCAGGTAGCATATCGTGCCACATTCGGGCAATTGGCTAAAAAAACTGGGCAATTGTTTCATAATATATTGGATTGGATTGGCATTATGTCGGTCGTCTATTTTTCGTTCCTTACCGGGGCCGGTCTACACCAATGGCGTAGTCGTGCTTTGGAAAAATGACAATTTTTTTGCTTCGTTGGGGAAGGAGACGGGTGCAACGTCTGGGATTCATTTCCCGGAGTTGAGTTTGCGTGAACCAGTGGACTGGTGTTTCCATCATTTTTTGGGGAATATCAGTTGTTTTAGGCGTATTTTGCTGGGCAGCAAGCACGAGGCAACAGCCGAACAGGCAACAGTGGAGCAGAAATATTATTTTCATGTTGATTTAAAACTTTAAATGGTAAAAAAAGATAAGTAGTTATGAGTTATTAATTATGAGTTTCACAACTGTTTGATTGTGTGAATTTTGCATAAACTGATAACTGCGTTTATTTCATTTTACCTACTTATTGGTTTTCGACAAGTTTTTGATGCCACAAAGGTGCGAGCAATCGAGGGGCCGCACCAGCGCATAAATACCTGTTTCTTAAAATCAGGTATTTATACTTATTTCTTCATTTTCCCTCAAAAAGTAATAGGTAGCAGTGTGTGACACCCATGCGATTTGACCTTCTTTGATGGTTTGGGTGGTTTGGGCTGCTACTTTGCAGCCCAGGGAGAGTGCGATGAAACAAAAAGATGCCAGCAGGGGCGTTAAATAGTTTTTCATAATAAATAAAAATTTGAAAGTGAAGTTGTTTTGTTTTGTTTGTTTGGATGGTTTGACGGGACAAAGGTGGGGGCAAAAACAAAGGGGTGCAACTACCTGATGATGTGGCTGAACATTTGCTCAAATTTGTTTGCTCGCATACTCGCGAAAAAACAATCATTATATAAGGTGAAAATCAACAAAACATATACCTTTGAGCTGGAATATGGAACAGGCACTTCGCCCCTAATTATTTTGGGATACTGACGTTGCCACCACCACAAAGGTCAAACCAATACTGTTTTAAAATTATACCATGAAAAAAAGACTACTCCTGTCGTTGTTGCTTTTTGCCGCTTATGGTGCCTTTGCACAGAAAAAACCGCTCGTCGTATTTGTCACCGGCGACCACGAATACAGCGGGGAGCAAACCCTTCCCCTGATTGCGGCAGCCTTGGAAAAAAACTACGGTTTTCAAACCAAAATTTTGAAAGCCTATCCCGATCAAAACGCCGAAAACAACATTCCCGGCTTGGAAAGCCTGAAAGAGGCCGATTTAGCCATATTTTACCTGCGTTGGCGGCAGCTGCCCCCGGAGCAATTGGCCTTTATGGAGGCTTACCTCCAATCGAAAAAACCCATCATGGGTTTCCGCACCACCACCCACGCGTTCAATTTTCCAAAAGGCCACCCTTCAGAGCGCTGGAATGCTTTTGGCGAGTTTGCCCTGAATGCGCCACCGGGCTGGGGCGGAAAAGCGGCCCATACGCATTACGGACACGCCAGCAGCACCGATGTATCCATTGTAAAAGCCGCCAGAAAACACCCGATTTTACGGGGCGTTGCGCCCAATTTTCACGTACCTTCCTGGCTTTACCGGGTGCTGCCCGATTACCCAACCAAAGGCTCGGAATGGTTGCTCATGGGCAAATCAGTGAATCCCGACAAAGCCGCTATTGATAACCCGGTGGCCTGGGTCGGCACCAATTCGTATGGTGCAAAGGTATTTACCACCACCTTGGGACACCCCGAAGATTTTCAGGAAGAAGCCTTTCAACGCCTGATTATCAATGCCATCCATTGGGAATTGGGCAAAAAAGTGCCTAAAAAATGGAAGGGGAAGATAGATATTAAAGTGCCGTACAGGGGGATTGTAAAAAATGGATAAGCAACGGTGTCAGAATAAAGTACTAAACTTAGGTGAATTAGTTTTTGCTCAAATAACTATCTTTTTGTGCTAATAGAGGGGCTATTTGAACAAAAAAATGGGCAATTTGAGTGAAAAGGAATCATCCAAGATTGATACTTTACTTTGACACCGTTCCTAATGTCCATTTTCCATTATAAATGCTCCATTTTCCATTATTCATCAATTCCATGCAGTTCAAAGTAAAAATTTTCTTTGCCCTCACACTTCTCACGTTTACGGGACTTATTTCTTTTAGAACTTCAAGACCTCAGACACTTGACCTGAAAGACGGCGCACACATCTCCCTGATTGGCGGCAACCTCGGCTCCCGGATGATGAATTACGGGTATTTTGAAACCGAAATGCACGTCCGATACCCCGAAAAATCACTTTTTATTCGAAATATGTGCGATGGCGGGGATACTCCCGGATTTAGGCCGCACGCGTCAAGGTTTTCACCGTGGGCTTTTCCGGGCGCAGAAAAATTTCAAACGGAATACGCGACCAATTCAGGAAGCGAAGGCCATTTTGAAACGCCCGACCAATGGCTGACCCGCCTGCAAACCGACATTATTATCGCGTTTTTTGGATACAGCGAGTCTTTTCAGGGCGAGGCGGGTTTGGAAAACTATAAACGGGAACTGGATGCTTTCATGCAACACACCTTAAAGCAATCATACAACGGTGCCGCAGCACCGCAGTTGGTACTCGTTTCTCCGACGGCATTTGAAGATTTGACCAATGCATTGGACCTGCCCAATGGTGAAAAAGAGAATGAAAACCTGCTGCGCTACACCAATGCCATGAAAGCCGTGGCCCAACAAAACAAGGTGCTTTTTGTAGACGCTTTTACCCCTTCCAAACAGTGGTATGCCAACACCGCCGAACCCCTGACAATGGATGGCGCCCAACTCAACGACGCGGGCTACCAAAAATTAGCCACCCTGCTGGGCAACGAAATTTTTGGAAACACGCCCGCAAAGGCCCAATCCAATCGCAACCTGATCCATGATACCGTCATGGAGAAAAATTGGATGTGGCACAATGATTATAAAGTCCCGAACGGCGTACACGTCTATGGCCGCCGGTACAATCCGTTTGGCCCCGATAATTACCCGGCAGAGATCGAAAAAATACGCGAAATGACCGCCATACGCGACAAAGCGATTTGGCTGGCGGCCCAAAAAGGAGAAAAAACAGACCTTGCAGCGGCGGATAAAAATACCCGGAGTTTACCGGAAATAAAAACAAATTTTAACCCGGAAAACAATGGCAGTCTGAAATACCTGTACGGGAAAGAGGCTTTGGAACAATTGACCGTACCGCCCGGATACAAAATCGAACTCTTTGCCTCCGAAGCCCAATTCAGCGACTTAGCCAATCCGGTGCAATTGTCCTTTGACAACAAAGGCCGGCTTTGGGTGGCCACCATGCCCAGCTATCCGCACTACAAACCCGGCGATGCCAAACCCAATGACAAGCTGATCATTCTGGAAGACACCAATAACGACGGAAAAGCGGACAAACAAACCATCTTTGCCGAGGGCTTACACCTGCCTTTGGGTTTTGAATTTGCCCCCGAAGGCGTGTATGTGTCGCAAGGCACCAACCTCAAATTGTACACTGATACCAATGGCGACGACCACGCGGACAAGGTAGAAATCATCCTGAGCGGTTTTGACGACCACGACACCCACCACAACAGCAGCGCCTTTTGCGCGGATCCGTCGGGTGCCATTTATTCGGGAGAAGGTGTTTTTTTACACACCAATGTCGAAACCGCTTACGGTACTGTCCGGGCTACCAATGGCGGCTTTTACCGCTACAGCCCGCAGTTGCACAAATTGGATCGCATCGCCCAATTGGCCATTCCAAACCCCTGGGGCATTGCATTTGACCATTGGGGACAGCCTTTTTTTGCCGAAACCTCCGGCCCCGACGTGCGCTGGATGACCCCCGGCACGGTGTTGCCGCGCTACGGCGAAGCTACCCACAAAGGCATACAACTCCTTGAAAAAGACCACATGGTGCGCCCCACGTCGGGTTTGGAGTTTGTGTCCAGCCGACACTTTCCGGATGAAGTGCAGGGTGATATGCTGATCAACAATACCATTGGTTTTCTCGGAACAAAACAACACCAGATACGGGATAATGGCACGGGTTATACAACCAAACACCGTCAGGATTTGGTTGTGAGTGGCGATCGGAATTTTCGCCCGGTGGATATGGAATTTGCCCCGGATGGCTCGTTGTACATCGTTGATTGGCACAATATCCTCATCGGGCACATGCAACACAACGCCCGCGACCCCTTGCGCGACCACGTACACGGCCGGGTTTACAGAATTACCTATCCTTCCAGGCCCTTAGTCACGCCCGCAAGCATAGACGGCGCGAACATTGAAACGCTTTTGGATAACCTGAAACTACCCGAATACCGAACCCGATACCGCACTCGCAGAGAATTAAGGGCCAGAAATCCGACGGAGGTTTTGGCAAAATTGGGGGTATGGCTCCGTGCCTTGGATAAAAATGACCCACAATACGAGCACCACCAACTCGAAGGGCTTTGGGTGAGTTGGGGCTTGGATCGGGTGGATCAGACCTTGTTGAAACAATTGTTGCAAGCCAAAGACTACCACGTCCGGGCCGCTGCCGCAGAAGTGTTGCGCTTTACGGGGCATCAGGTGAAAAACCAGGCCGATTTGTTGATGCAAACCGCCCGGGACGAAAACAGCCGGGTGCGATTGGAAGCTATTGTAGCGGCCTCGTGGATTGGCGCCGAAAAAGGTCTGCCGATTTTGGAAGCCGCCCAAAAGACTCCTTTGGATGAATGGATGATCCATGCCCATGAAGCCGCCGTTGCCCACGTGAGCGGAAAAGCCGTTGACAAGCCAAAAGAAGTATACAGCACCACCAACCTCAAGGGAAAAGATTTTGAACTATTTAACCTCGGCCAACAAATCTACGCTAAAGAAGGCTACTGTATCACCTGCCACCAGGCGGATGGCAACGGGCTGCCCGCTTCCGGCTTTCCTCCGCTGGCGGGTACCGAATGGGTGACGGGCAACGAAGAACGCCTCCTGAAACTCATCCTCCGCGGTTTGATAGGCCCCATTGAAGTCAACCGCAAAAACTACCAGGGCGCCGTGCCCATGACCCCTTTTGGTGACTTACTCAACGATCAGGAAGTCGCCGCCGTCGCTACTTATGTCCGCAACAATTTTGGAAACAAATCTTCCGTAATTCAGGCGGAAAAGGTGAAGCAGGTCAGAAGCAACATGAAAGGGAAAAAAGGATTTTATCAAAGTAAAAAATTATTAAAAGAACATCCGTTTTAATGCAATTATCAATACACAACTGGATGCGCGCCGAAACGATTGAAAAAACGGTTGCGCGAATAGCCGCCTTAGGCTACAAAAAACTCGAAATTCAGGGAACACCCGAAGCATATAACACCCAATACGTCGGCAAATTGCTCCGGGATCACGGTATGTCCTGCTGGGGTTCGGTGACGCTGATGTTGGAAGATCGCAATTTGTTGGCAAAAGATAAACAGCAAAGGGCAAAATCGGTGCAGTACGTCAAGGATATCGTGCGTATGGTCAAAGAGCTCAACGGCACTATGGTATCGGTGGTACCCGCCACCGTGGGCAAAATCATACCCGATAGCCGACCGGAAGAAGAATGGCAATGGGCCGTGGAGGGGATGCAGGAAATTTATGCCTATTCGGAAAGTATGGGTATTCTGCTGGGCATAGAACCCATCAACCGCTTTGAGACCTATTTTATCAACCGGGGCGATCAGGCATTGACGTTGGCGGAAGCGACCGGCCCCAATTGCGGGGTTTGTCTGGATACTTTCCACATGAACATCGAGGAAGACGATTTATACGAGGCCATTCGCCGCGCAAAAGGTCGTTTGGTCGGTTTTCACGTGGCCGACAACAACCGCATGGCGCCGGGTATGGGCAATTTAGACTGGAAAAAAATCATCGCTACCCTGGGAGAGATCGGCTACGATGACGTGTTGTCGGTAGAGTTTTGTTCGCCTTTAGACCGCACACCCGCCAACCCTTATCCCAATTCCATTGAAACCGATCAGGAAGGGCTTACGCCGGAGCAAAAGAAATTTTTGGAAGACCACGGCAGTTCGGCGGTGACCGAAGATTTTTACACCATGCTGACCAAAAAATCCGCAGAAACACTGCTCGCACTGATATGAAAATAACCAATGTTGAAGCGTTTTGGCTGCGCTGTCCGATCCCTAAGGAAAAACAACACCGATCGGATTACGGCCTGCTCACCGATTTTGATATGACGCTGGTGGTGGTCACGACCGAAAACGGGTTGCAGGGTTTTGGCGAAGCCAAAGCCGCAGTAGGCTCCTCCGGTGTGTGTGCCTCCATTGCGAGTTGCATTGAAAACGAAATAAAACCCCTGCTTATCGGTAAAGATGCCCGCCATATTTCCAGAATTTGGGAGCACATTTACAACGGCAGCCGAGACCACTATGCCTTATCGAGGGGCCGTAAATTTCCCATTTTGGGTCGCCGGGGCCTCACCATATCCGCCATGAGCGGCGTGGACACGGCGCTTTGGGATTTAAAAGGGAAAGCCCTCGGTGTTCCGGTCGTGGAACTTTTAGGCGGCGCTTGCCGCGACGAAATGGAAGCTTATGCCAGCGGCGGCTGGGCCAATGCGGATAAAATAGGCGAACAACTCCATGATTATCTTGAAAAAGGTTTTCAGGGGGTAAAAATGCGGGTCGGCATCATGGACAACACCGTAGCGGAAAGTATCAAACGGGTAAAAGCGGCCCGCGAAGCCATCGGCGACCGCATCAAACTGATGGCCGATGCGCACGGTACCTTCAGTGTGCCCGAAGCCAAACAATTTTGTCGGGGTGTGGAGGACTGCAACCTGTACTGGTTTGAAGAGCCCATCAGCCCGGACAACCGACACGGCACCGCTGAAGTGAGAGCCGCCACCGCCATCCCCATTGCCGCAGGCGAGAGTGAATACACGGCCTTTGACGTTCGGGATTTGATCGAAGTCCGGGCTTTGGATGTGATCCAACCCGATGCTGCCATCATTGGAGGCATCACCGAATCAATGCGGGTGGCACACTTGGCGCATACCTATCAATTGGAGTTGGCACCCCATTGCTGGGGCTCGGCCTTTTCCTTTATGGCGGGTGTCAACGTGGCGTTTGCCTCGCCAGCGGCGGTTGTTATTGAGTTTTCTTTGGGCGGAAACCCGATGATGTACGAGTTGGTCAACGAAAAGATTGTGGTTGAAAACGGCATGATTGCCGCGCCGACGGCTCCGGGGCTGGGACTTACACCCAACTGGGATTTTGTGCGTGAATTTAAGCAATAGGCGGTTGTGCACGCTACGGTTCCCCCATTGAGGGCGTGACCGCCAAGAAAAGCAACTAATTAATTCATTATCAATTATTTAAACTTTAAATATTTTAACGCTTAATTCATTGGTTTCATCCGTAAGCGTGTGCTAAAACACCAAAACACCAAAACACACTCCTAACACATGGCAAAAGCAATTGGCATCAATCACGTGGCGCTTGTGGTGAGCAACCTCGAAGCGGCCTGCGAATTTTATGAAAAAGAACTGGGGCTTGAAATAATTTCGGCGTTTTTATTCGACTATCCCACCGCGTTTTTCAAAATAAATGAAACGCAGCAACTCCACCTCACCGAATGGGGAGATGTGTACTCTTTTCGGGGCCATTTGTGTATGCAAATGGACGACATCAACGCTGTATTTTGGCGCATGAAGGCATTGGGTGTTATTGATACTGCTCCCTGGGGTAAGGTGCGGCAATTGCCGGACGGGCCCCTGCAAATGTTTGTCCGCGATCCATCGGGTAATTTGGTGGAACTTTCCTGCAAGCCCGGTACGGCTATTGATCCGGCTATTTTTGAAGACGAACTGTTCCAGGCGGGCATTTATGTCTCCGGACGCAATGATTTTCGGGGGTATAAATCAAAAGATGCTACCTTATACCACTAGAAAATAATGTATAATAATTTAACTATTATATAAATAAATCTAATATACATTGAGAAACATTCTACTTTTAGAGACCATTGCCAATGAAGCACACCAGCTGCTGCTGGATGCTGAAGATGTTGTCATACACCAGGGTTTTGAAAAATTTCCCGCTGCGGAGGTACTGACGACTATAGATGCGGTGATTACGCGCGGGCTTGGGCAGGTCAATTTCGAACTGCTGGAGGCGTGTCCCCGGCTTAAAGTAGCCGCCCGATGTGGAGTAGGTCTTGACAACGTAGACGTATCAGAAGCTTCCAAAAGAAAAATAAAAGTGGTGAATGCACCGGGATCCAATGCTTCCACCGTAGCCGAGCATACCGTTGCGTTGATGCTGATGCTGCAACGCAATCTGTTTCAGGCGCTCAACGATGTCAAAAGCGGAAATTGGGCGGCGCGCAGCGCCTTTAAAAGCGATGAAGTAAACGAAAAAACCATGGGCATCCTCGGTTTGGGAAACATCGGTTTGAAAGTGGCCAAAATAGCCGAAGCCTTGGGTATGCGGGTTATTTATTGGTCGAAAACGCCCAAAGACGTGCCGTATCAGGCGGTATCCAAAAGCGAACTTTTGGCGATGTCCGACATCATATCCATTCATTTACCCCTCAATGCCGAAACAGAAAACCTCATCAACGCAGCGGCTTTGTCCATCGTTAAACCTTCCTGCATCCTCATCAATACGGCAAGGGGGCAAATTGTGCACCGGGCTGCGCTGCTGAATGCCCTGAATGAAGGCCGATTGGCCGGGTATGGCGCAGATGTACCCACCGCTCCGGCCCCCGCTGCCGACGATCCGTTGATTGCGCACCCCAAAGTGCTTATTACGGCTCATGTCAGCAGCCTGACCGTTACAACGTACAAAAACATGTGCCTCACCACAGTCCGCAATGTGTTGGCTATTTTGAGAGAACAGGCACCGCAGCCGGGTTGCATTTTTAATTGGCAATCATTATAAAATCAAATAATCGGTGGTTTTGCAAAATTTCACGCATTAAACACGTAAAAACCGATATTATTTGATATTATTATATTTATATTATATTAATAACCAACCTAATATCTCAATATCAATCAATATCACACGAGTACTTATGAAATTATCTTTTGTAATTTTATTATTACTAATGGCGCCACAACTCTGGGCAGATGTGGGTAGTTGTTATGTTTATAAAATAAAATACATACTTAAAAATGGGCAGTCAGTGTTGGGTTATTTGCCGATAACAGGATACGATGATCCAATGAAGAGCATTGACGCTAAAGACATTAATCAGGATAAACAATTTCAATTGATGATTATCCGGTATTTTTACGTTGGACAACGACAATTGCATTTTGATGTTTACGAGCAAATTCATGTGGTTCAATACAAAAATGACGACGCAATAAATACTTTAATGCCTATAAAGTTTGGCATTGTGGATTCCGGCGATGTTATCCGGCTGAATTTAGATAGCATAAAATACACTATTTATTTAGGCACTAAACTAGCTGATTTTTCTTGGTATGGAGTACCGATTGCCATATTTGACAGCGCCACGGCGTCAGTTATTGCCACAAAAACGGTAAAAAATTTCGTGGAAGTTGATCTAACTACGGAACAGATAGCCATGGACGGAAGTGGATCAGCCGCTCATTTGATAAATTATAATCCCAATATCACAAAAAAGGATTTAAGGGCCATGGGAGAACAATTACGGAAACTTTCAGGTATATTACCTGAAAAAAAACAAAAACCTGAGGTACTCCACGCGAAAAAAGAACGCCAAGACCAGCTTTTAAATCAACTTCTGGAATGGAAAGAAAAGGGCGTTATTGTCTGCTATTATCATTGGGTACCTTGTTAGAGTGAAATAAAACATTACGGGGTTGTTAGAAAAATATAAAAACTAAAAATAGCAAGAAAAAATAGTTGAAAAAACCTTTTGCCGTATCTTTACCGCCGTGCAAGGCACTTCCTCAATTATTCAATTCCTCAATTACTCAATTACTCAATTATTCACTTATTCAATTCCTCACTTATTAACTTATTCATTATGCAAAAAAAACTGCATTCCTGTATGCTGGCCCTTCTGGCAGCTTTTATGTTTTCTTGTCAGGGAGGCGAGAAAAAACCCGAGGCCGTCGTAGATCCGATGGCAAAATTCAAAGGTGCAACCCTCAATATTCTTTGTTGGGAGGGCTACGCAGACGAAAAGTTCACCAAGGCTTTTGAAGACAAGTATGGATGCAAAGTAAAAGGCACCTACTTTGGCACCGAAGACGAAATGATTTCAAAGTTGCAGGCAGATGGCGGTTCCGGTGCCTATGATGTGGTGTCTCCTTCGTGCGATTTTGCGGGTTATCTCGTACAGGCTGGCTTGGTAATGCCATTAGATTCCGCCAAAATTACCCGGTGGAACGACCTTTCCGGCAAATTGCGGGGCATGGCTGATGTACGCAGCGGTGGTCAGATTTATGGATTACCCTTCACTTGGGGGCCTGATTATTTGATCTACAATGCTGATATGATTAAAGAACCACCCACTTCCTGGCGGGCGCTTTGGGACCCAAAAAACAAAGGCAAGGTGTCTGTTCCTGATGATATCGTGAACATCTACACGACCGGTTTGGTATTGGGTATGGCAAAAACAGATGCGGGTGCCATTTATAACATGACGGAGGAGCAATTAAAGCAGTGCAAAGCAGAATTGGCTAAATTGCAACCCAACGTACGCAAATACTGGGCTACTGCCGGAGAATTGGACAATATGTTCAAAAACAAAGAAATAGCACTGGCACTCGGGTGGCCACTCACGGTTAATACCCTTCAAAAAGAAGGTATGAATATAAAAGCCGTGATCCCTTCGGAGGGCGCAACCGGCTGGATTGATCGCCTGATGATCGTAAAAGGCTCTAAAAATACGGATTTGGCGCAGGCTTGGTTCGATTATATCAGTCAACCCGAAAATATGGCTAAAGTAGCCGAGGTGACTACCTACTCGGTGGCCAACCCTGGTGCCGCCGCACACATGAGCGACGAACTCAAAAAAAGTACTTACGCGGGTAACGAAAATTTCTATTTTGAGCGCCTCAACTGGTGGCAGTGGGCAAAAGACCGCAAACGCTACAATGAAGTCTGGAATGAAGTGAAAGCAGCGGTAAAATAAGGATGGTTGATGCGTTGATAGGTTGATTTGCCGCATCAAATCAACCTATCAACGCATCAAAATATCAGCGAATAAACAATGCGCAAATACCTCCTTTTGTTTCCCCTGATCGTGTGGCTTTTGATCTTTATGATATTGCCTTACGCCTTCATTCTGATCCAAAGTTTTTTGGAAACGGATATGTTTGGCAAGGTGGTCTATCATTTCAATCTGAGTTCCTACCAGAAAATTTTCACGAGCGAAGTCTATTATTCTACGTTATTGCGCACCTTATGGTTTGCCGTGATCGTGGCGTTTGTGTGCATTGTTATCAGTTTGCCATTGGCCTATTACATTGCTTTTATCGTGCAACGCAACAAAGTGCTGATCTACACCTTAATTGTTCTGCCGTTTTGGATGAGTTACATTGTGCGGGCTTATGCGTGGAAAATTATTTTGGGCCAAACGGGTATTTTGAACACTTTTTTGATGTCTGTCGGGCTGATTCAGGAGCCAATGGCCTATTTGTTATACTCTGATTTTGCGACCATCCTATGTTTAGTATACATCCTGATGCCGTTTGTCGCCATCCCGATTTATACGGCTTTTGAGCAAATACCAAAATCCCTCATAGAAGCGTCAAAGGATTTAGGGGCGAATGGCTGGACCACTTTTTGGAAAATTACGTTCCCTTTGGCACTACCGGGCATTATTTCGGGCGGCACCTTTGCGTTGGTATTGACGATGGGCGATTTTATGGCGGCTTTCCTGCTGGGCGGCCCTAAAACGTTGATGATTAGCAATATCGTAACCAATTTATTTGGCACTTCTAATGACCGGCCTTTAGGCTCCGCCCTCGGGATCGTTATATTGCTGCTTATTTTGGTTCTTCTGGAAATCTCCAGTCGTTATGAAAAAAAATACGCCACTTTTAAAAGTTAATCCAATATGCTGAATACTTACATCGAAAAGGCCCGGTCAGGTACCCTGTGGGTAACCCTTTTAGCGTGGTTGTGCTTGCTTTTTTTGTATTTCCCCTTGTTCATCATTGTTTTGTATTCCTTCAATGAGGCATCGGTGGCGGCGTTTCCAATCGAAAAATTTTCGACAAAATGGTACACCCTTATGTTCAACGATGCCTCGTTGATGACTGCCGTTTCTAACAGTTTCTTGGTGGCGATATCAGCAACCATGCTGGCCGTTTTAATTGGCGTTCCGGCTGCTTATGGCTTACACAAATTTGATTTTCCGGGAAAAAGGGCCTTAGAGCGCATTATTTTAATGCCCATTACCCTGCCAGGCATTGTTACCGGGGTAGCCATGCTGAGTTTTTTTCCGTTGATAGGTCTTAAAATTTCGTTGGTTGCAGTAACCGTCGGGCACGTAACGTTCTTATTGGCCATTGTTATTACACAAATGTTGGCGCGTTTCAAACGATTAGACCCTTTTTTGGAGCAAGCCGCTTACGACTTAGGTGCTACACCCTTAAAGGCGTTTTTGGGAGTTGTTTTACCCAATATCCGAACCGCACTCATTGGTGCCATTTTGTTGTGTCTCGTCCTTTCCATGGATGAAATACCCGTAACTTTTTTCCTGATTTCGAGGGATAACACGCTGCCCATCGAAATTTATGGCATGATGCGTCGGGGCATTACCCCCGAAGTGAATGCCATTTCTACCTTAGTGTTCGCAGGCTCCTCTATTGCCATTCTTTTATCCATAAAATTGAGTACTGATTAGTTGAGGGGTTTAAAGGTTGAGGGGTTAAGGTCGCGATGCATCAAAAATCAGCAATCATGTAATCATCAATAGTCAATCAAACAAGGTTTAAAGGTTGAGCGTTTAAAGGTTTAGTTGTTAATCATACCGCTATTATTGATGCATATTTTAGAATTACAAAACATTGAAAAGTATTACGCGGCCAATCATGTGGTCAAAAACCTGAACCTTCAAATTCAGGAGGGCGAATTTTTGACCTTACTGGGACCTTCCGGTTGTGGCAAAACAACCACCTTACGCATGATTGGCGGTTTTGAAATACCCTCCGCCGGTCGGGTGGTTTTGAACGGAAAAGATATTACCCGATTGCCGCCTTACCAGCGCAAAGTGAATACGGTTTTTCAAAATTATGCACTTTTCCCCAACATGAATGTTTGGCAAAATATTGCTTTTGGGCTTCAGCAGCAAAAAATGGATAAGGCGGCTACGGCAAAAAGAGTGGATGAAATGATTGAAATGGTACAACTGATCGGGTTCCAAAAACGCAAACCCATGGAACTCTCCGGGGGGCAACAGCAAAGGGTAGCCATCGCCCGTGCGGTGGCCTGCAACCCCGATATTCTGTTGTTGGACGAGCCGCTGGGCGCACTCGACCTGAAATTGCGCAAACAAATGCAAACCGAGCTCAAAAACCTGCACCGTGAACTCAATAAGACCTTTATTTACGTCACCCACGACCAGGAAGAAGCCTTGACCATGAGCGACCGTATTGCTGTGATGAATGCGGGCGTATTAGAGCAGATCAGTACCAGTGAAGCGCTGTATTATGCTCCGCAAACCAAATTTGTCGCCGATTTCATTGGAGAAGCAAACATCCTGCACGGAACCCTTACCAGCGCCTCTACCGCAACAGTAGCCGGAAAAACAGTGCCGATTCCAACCGCTGATTTACCAAAAGGCACTGCTATAACCTTGTTTATCCGCCCCGAACACATCACCCTCCATCCACAAAAAGGCACGTTGCCCGGTACTTTAGTCGAACTTGTTTTTGTCGGCACCAACCGCAAATATATCATAGAAATTGCTCCGGGTATCAGGATCGTCACCACCGAAACGACCGTTGATCTGCCGCGTTTTACGCCCGGACAAACCGTTTGGGTGGATTGGGTCACCGAAAAAGTACACGTTTTTGAATAAAACACCAAAATACCAAAACACCAAAACATTAAAACATTAAAACACTAACTAAAATGCAACCACACAAAATGTACATCAATGGCGAGTTTACTGATTCGCTCAGCGGGAAAACCCGCGATATTATCAATCCGGCCAACGGTGCCGTCATTGCCGTCGTTCCGGAAGCACAGCCGGAGGACATTGCCCACGCCGTGCAATCGGCCCGTGCAGCGTTTGACCACGGCCCGTGGCGTAAAACTACCCCCTTGGAGCGCCAAAAATTACTGCTCAAATTGGCCGCCGCTATCCGCGAAAAATTTGATTTTTTGGCAGAATTAGAAGTAAAAAACAACGGAAAACCACTCCGTGAAGCCCAATATGATGTGGATGATGCCTCCAATTGCTTTGAGTTTTACGCGGGCTTGGCCACTAAAATACACGGTGAAACCATGCAGGTTCCCGCCAATTCATTTAGTTATGTCTTGCGCGAACCCATTGGCGTGTGCGGGCAAATTATCCCCTGGAATTATCCCCTGCTCATGTCTGCCTGGAAATTAGCCCCCGCATTGGCAGCAGGCAACTGCGTGATCCTGAAGCCGTCGGAGCTGACCCCGTTGACCGCTTTAGCCTTGGCAGAAATCATCCATGAAGTCGGGTTCCCGGCGGGCGTGGTCAATATCGTTACCGGCGATGGTGCTACTGCGGGCAATGCCTTGGTCAACCACACTGATATTGATAAAATAGCCTTTACGGGCGGCACCCTCACGGGTAAAAAAATCGGTGAGGCCGCTGCCCGCAACCTAAAACGCTTGACCCTCGAACTGGGTGGCAAAAACCCCGTCATCGTTTTTGACGATGCCAATATGGATTTGGCGGTTGACTGGTGCGTGTTTGCAGCGTTTGCCAATTCCGGGCAGGTTTGTACCGCTGGTTCCCGAATATTAGTCAACGAAAAAATTTATGATGTCTTTGTTATTCGCTTTTTGGAAACCGTGGAGCGCATCAAAGTGGGCAATGGTCTGACAGAAGGTGTCACCATGGGGCCGGTCATCAGCGCACAACACCGCGATAAAATAGAAGCATACATTGCGCTCGGTATATCAGAAGCCACCATCGTTCATGGTGGCAGGCGGCTGACGGGCGCAGATTATGAAGGCGGCTATTATTTGGAACCCACTGTTTTTGTGGATGTACCAGCTAATGCCCGCATTGCAAGGGAAGAAATTTTTGGCCCGGTCGTGGCCATCATGAGGTTTTCGGAAGAGCAGGAAGCCATCAACATGGCCAATGATACGGAATATGGATTGGGTTACGGTATTTTCACCGAAAACGTAACGCGCGTTCATCGGGTGGTGCCACAAATTCGCGCTGGTATAGGCTGGGTCAATTGCTACCACCCTACCTATAATGAGATGCCCTGGGGCGGTTACAAGCAGTCGGGTACTGGTCGGGAGCTTGGTTTATACGGGATTGAGGGGTATTTGGAAATAAAACAGGTCAATATTAGTTTGGATGTGAAACCGGTGGGGTGGTATTAGAAACGAGTACATAATATTGTGCCGCAGGAACGCAGCGTTTCAGGCTTCACGTCTCTGCGGCACAATAAAATATGACATACTGTTTATTTGCTACTTCTTCTTTGCCCACTCCATGATGGATTTTTCATTCATGCGCGGATAATCCGAATTACCGTCGGCTTTAGCCAGTTCGGTGCTGCGGTTAGCGGCATCGGTGGCCTCTTTGTAGCGGCCCAATTCAGCCAAAATTAATGCTTTTTGGCGCACAATCCAAAAACGCTCGCCACCTTTATCCAAGGCTGTTTGAACCCAGGTCAGGGCAGTGGTTAAGTCTTTCTTTTCTTCAAAATAATAGCGCGCTGCCGAATAGTAAACACCAGCAGAAGGGCCTTCCATTTGTGTTTTAATGTCGGCCATCACTTTGGTGTCGGTGTCAGAGCTGACCGGAATCGCTACTTTGGTATATTCCCAGGAGATTTCAAGATCAGCACCGTTGCTGCGCAGGTTATTGAAATTAATGGTGAAGGTCTCTACCAGATCGCGTTGCGGCAATACCGGTACATTGAAACGCGCAGCTACATCTGTTTCCGTGAAATCTTTGCCGGGTACGCCGCCAAAAGAAGTGTTTTTGTAGAAAATGATGGTCCATTCCTTTTCTGCCGGAATAACGTACAGGGCATAAGTCCCTTTTGGCAATTCGATACCACCTACTTTAACAACTTCACTGAAGGATACTTTTGTAGAGCCGTTTGCACCCGTGCGCCACATTTGGCCAAAAGGCACAACATCGCCAAAGATTTTGCGACCTTTAGCGCCAGGACGGGAGTAATCCACATCGGATTTTACCAACCCAAACTCCTGGCTGATTTTGCAGGAAGGGCTGGGGGCCGGTGTTTTGATCTGTGCGAAGGCAGCAGAAAATGTCACCACAAGGGTGATTAATGTTAGGATAATTTTATTCATGTTTGTAAAAATTTGATGTTTAAACACGCAGCATAAACGATTGTTTCAGAACTTATAGTATTTTTAAGTGCCAATGTCGTAATTTTGTGCTAAAATTATTCAATAATGATTCGTTTTTTTTGTAAGTCTTTTGATAAGTTAACCCTTCAGGAGCTCTATGAAATCATGCAGATACGGCAGGAAGTGTTTGTGGTAGAACAAAACTGCCCTTATTTGGATGCTGACGGTCGGGATTTTGATGCCTGGCACCTGATGGGTCGCGATGCAGCCAACAGACTGATCTGTTACACGCGTTTATTGCCGAAAGGGCTTGCGTATCCAAATTACGTCTCTATTGGTCGGGTGGTTAGCGCACCCGCAGCAAGGGGTATCGGTGCCGGTAAGGCCCTCCTGGAGGAGAGTATCCGTCATTGTAGGGAGTTGTTCGGAGATCAGCCGGTAAAAATTGGTGCGCAGTCCTATTTATTGCGTTTTTACGAAAGTTTTGGCTTCCAATCTACGGGGGAGGAGTATTTGGAAGACGGTATTCCACACACTAAAATGGTGTTGATATAAGTGCTGACACATTTGGGGAACCACAATATATTAAAAGGGAAAAGTCTCACAAAACTTGTCAACCACCCATGTTTCCCTATATTTCATATTGCTTTCCCCCAAATATGTCAAGCACTCTATTGATGTAATAGTCGGACAGTCAAGACAGTTAGACAGTCCACAGTTGGCAGTTCACAGTTAGGTAGTCCACAGTCAGACAGTCCAGAGTGGGACAGTCCACAGTCGGACAGTCCAGAGTGGGACAGTTCACAGTCGGACGGTCCACAGTCGGCCTATTTTTTCGCAACCGGAGTGCCTTCCTGCATCAATCTAAGTGCTTTTTGCACCGCTGCGTCATCGCGATTCAGCACGGCATACAGACCTTCATCGCCAAACAACAATTTTGCTACTCTGGCTTCTGTTTGCTGACAGATTTCGTACCGACATTTGGTGAACTGTACAGGATTGCGAACAACTCCTTGTTTTTCAGCGTATTGTATTAATGCTTCCAGCATTTGGGGTGAGGCACTAAATTCGGATAAAAATTGTGGCAAAGTGGCTGGCAGGGCGGTTCGCGGTTGGTTTTCCATCCATCGCGAAACAAACTGCGGCAAAAAACGCCTTAGTTCTGTAAAATACGGATTGAGGTAAGCAGTATCAAAAGGGATAAAAACATCAGGAATGATACCACCTCCGCCATAAACAATTCGGCCCTGACCGGTATAATATTGTGTGCTGTCTGCTACTTTTATTTTTTTGCTGTCTATGAGTTCTCCGCTGCGCAGGCGGGTTAGTTCTTCCTCATCATAATGGTCATTTTTTTGATAATTGCGTTGGATGCAGCGACCACTGGGCGTAAAGTATCGGGCGATGGTTAGCCGCAATCCGCCACCATTGTTCAAAGGGTATTGTTCCTGCACTAAACCTTTTCCATAGGAGCGCCGACCAACTATCCAGCCTCGATCGTGGTCCTGTATGGCACCGGCCACTATTTCGCTGGCAGAGGCCGATCCTTCGTCTATCAACACAGATACATTTTGGATATTGAACCGGGCACGACCATTACTCTTGTAGGTTCGTTTGGCATCGGTGCGTCCTTCCGTGTAGACCAATAATTTTCCTTCCGGAAACAATTGCCCCAACAGGTCGGTGGCTTCATTGAGGTAACCGCCGGGATTGCCCCGTAAATCTAATACCAAGTTTTGCAAACCCTTTTCTTCCGCCAGCGGGCGCAATGCTTCCATAAATTCCTGATACGTGCGGTCTGTAAACCGGTTTATTTTCAGGTACCCGGTATGCGCATCGAGCATATACGCAATTTCTACGCTTTTTATGGGGATGACATCCCGCAGTACGGTAAAGCTGCGCAATACTTTTTCTTTTCCACGCAGTATTCCAAGCTGCACGGGAGTACCCTTTGCTCCGCGCAATTTTCTAAAAATAGCCCCATTTTCTATTTTGACTCCCGCCACTAAAGTGTCATTGATGCTAATAAGTTTATCGGATGCGAGAATACCTGCTGCTTCAGAAGGGCCACCGGAGAGGGGTGACACAATTTGGATGGTGTCGTCCACTACCAGAAATTCTACGCCAATGCCTTCAAACCCACCACTCATATCTTCTTTTACGGCCTTAATTTCATCAGGGCTAATATAAACCGAATGAGGATCTAATTGATCCAACAGGTATTCCACGGCTTTGGTTTGCAGGGCAGTGGCATCTACGCTGTCCACGTAGCGGGCTTCCACATATCGCAGAATTTCATCAAACGGGCCGTTGTTTTTCCCGGCGGCAGTACCGGGAATGAACCGGACTGCTCTGCCGCTCTGCGGCAATTGTTGACCAATGAACATCCCTATTGCTAAGGTCAGGGCAAAAAGCAGTGGCAGGCGAACCTGAAGTTTTGAAGGCATATTATTGAGTAACTGAGGAATTGAGTAACTGAGTATTTGAGGAATTGAATATTTGAATATTTGAAACGATACATTGTTCAATGGGGAATGAAACATTCTAATTGACTTAAAAATTACATTATTCCTAAAAAAAACATATTTTTTTTACAACATTTTAAATAAAAACACGTTATGAACCGTCATTCATTAGAATACAAACAACACATTATCGTTCGTTACCCCTGTATTCAGTACCAAGACGAAAGTAAATGATAGCTTACCGGGGCCGTCAAATTGCCATTAATATTCATGACTACAGAACAACTCGAAATTGATCAATTGGATCGTCAGATTTTATCCAAGTTGGTAGAAGATGGCAAAACGCCTTATACTGATTTAGCCAAACAACTGTATGTTTCCAGTGGCACTATTCACGTTCGAATGAAAAAACTGGAACAAATGGGCATCGTTAAAGGTTCTACACTCGTTATTGATTATCATAAAATGGGTTACGATGTAACGGCTTTTTTGGGGGTTTATTTGGACAAAAGTTCCCTGTATGATGATGTAGCCGAAGCATTGAAGAAAATTCCTGAAATTGTGGAAGCCAACTATACTACTGGTATATACAGCATGTTTTTGAGAATTCTCTGCAAAGATACGAACCATCTTCGACTTGTTTTGCACGATAAAATTCAAAAAATTCCCGGCATTCAACGTACAGAGACAATCATCTCTTTGGAGCAAACGATCAGCCGCCCCATTAATTTTTCAGAAGAATAACTAATTAAATGGTTTGCATTGAAATACACATATAAATGTATATTATTTTTTTGTTGCTTGCTCCCCTTTACGGCATTCACTCAACGAACAGATAGTTTGATTATTTCGCGTGATTCTACTTTTTTAGCACTGCCCGACTCGGCTGATGCGGTGCGAAAACAAGGCCCGATCCGGCGTTTTTTCACATACGACTACCCAAATCCGAGAAAAGCCGCGCTGTTTGCCATCATTCCCGGCGGCGGACAGGCATACAATAAAAAATATTGGAAAATCCCGATCGTCTATGGTGTTTTAGGCGGACTTGGGCTTTGGCAGGTCAATATGACCAAAACATATAAGGAGTTGCAGGACAGTTATAAGAAAAAAGTTAATAACATACCCGTTACACAGCAACCATATACCGATTTAGATGCTGTTTCTTTAAGACGCTATCGAGATCAGTGGCGCCGATACACCGAAAATCTTTGGCTGGGCATCAGCATTGCTTACTCCCTGAGTGCGGCAGAAGCTTTTGTAGATGCTCATCTTTCCAATTTTGATACAAATGACCAGTTAACCTTTCGACCCGTGATACAACCGACCGCTTTGGGTATGGCACCCGCCATTGGAATGGGTATTCGAATACCATTTAAGTAGTTATAGTGTGGTTTATGAATTTTACAACTGGTTGATTGTATGAATATTGCATAAATTGATAAGAAACGAGTTGCAGGATTCATCTCTCCTCTCTCCTCTTTATATCATTCAGAAAATAAAAAAAGATTATCCATAAAATAGCCATTATAGGTGCCGGGCGTATCGCCTGGCATTTGGGTCGCCGGTTAAAATCAAAGGGGATTTTAATCCATCAGGTGATCAATCGCTCGCCGGAGCAGGCACAGCGTTTGGCAGTAGCATTGCAGTGCCCTTGGTCGGACAAAATGGAGGACATTTATCCGGATACGGATTGGGTATTGATGGCGGTGAGAGACGATGCCATTAGCGAGGTGGCAGCGGCATTGTCGGCCTTTATTCCCGATGCTTTGGTTACCCATACTTCAGGCGCGACACCGGGAGCCGTTTTAAGTCCGTTTTTTCATCGCTTTGGCGTGTTTTATCCTTTACAAACTTTTTCGATGGAGCGCACCCCCATTTGGTCAAAAATCCCCTTTTGTGTAGACGCTCCCTCCGAATCGGACGTGCTTTTTTTACGAAAAATAGCCAAAACCATTGGGAATTTGGTGTATCGGGTTACCGATACTCAACGGGCACAATTGCACGTAGCGGCTGTTTTTGCCAATAATTTTGCCAACCATTGTTTTTCCATTGCCGAACAAATACTGTCGCAACATGACTTGCCTTTTGAAATGCTTTACCCTTTGATGGAGGAAACATTAGCCAAAGCATTGTTGGATGCACCTTCCGTCATGCAAACCGGTCCCGCTATTCGGGGGGACAAAGATACCATAAAACGCCATTTGCAATTGCTGTCGCAAATACCTGAATGGTCAGCATTGTACTTGCTTATTTCAAAAAATATCAATCCGGATATTGAAAGGTAGTCGGACAGTCCACAGTCGAACAGTCGGCAGTCCACAGTCGGCAGTCCACAGTGAGATGGTCCACAGTTGGCAGTCGGACAGTTCACATTCGGACAGTCGGCAGTCCACAGTGAGATAGTCCACAGTGAGATAGTCCACAGTTGGCAGTCGGACAGTTCACAGTCGGCAGTCCACAGTCAGTCAGACAGTACACAGTCTACAGTCGGAAATTTGGCATCGGAATGTGGCCAGTTTTTAAAAAAATTAACCCTGATCCGTGTTATACCGATCAGGGTTAATTTTTTAGCAATGCGTTCATTCAATTTTCTGCACCATGCTACTGCTGCGGTGCAAATGAAGTAAGGAGTAAATAAAAACAAAAAATTTGTTATTCGTTTTTATCTGTATATGAATTATTTGATAGTACTTACCCGTATTTTTTTTATAAAAAAAATACGGGTAAGTACTATCAAATAATTCATTCCCGTACCCACCTACTTATCATCATAGTTGAAAGGCAATGTCTTGGAGTCTTTCACTGTTGAAAGTGTCATCAATGTTTTGAGGCGCTCAATTTCTTCTATCTGGCTGATAGTTTTGAATAATAGCTGCTCATAAGAAGGAATGTCTTTACAAACAATTTTCATCAGAAAATCTGCTTCACCGGTGATGATATAACATTCCGTTACTTCATCAATTTTTGCGATTTTATCCAAAAAGCTGTTTAGGGCATTCTCTTTTTTCCAGGCTAACGACACCAACACAAAGGTTTTTACATTCAAACCCATTTGTTGTGGGTTTATCTGGGCGTGGTAGCTTTCAATGATGTCACTTTGTTCCAATTTTTTTACCCGTTCGAGGGTTGGAGCAGGTGAGAGGCCAATTTTTTTAGAAAGATCAAGGTTGGTGATCTTACTGTTCTCCTGGAGGATCTTCAGGATTTTAAGGTCAATTTTATCAAGTTTTTCCGACATAGTGTGGAATAGTGTAGAATTTTATTTCGAGTTTAAAAATTTCGCCAAAGGTACGGACTTTGGGAATATTGTGCAAGAAAAAAATTAAAAAACCCTTGTAAATTTTGTTAATGAGTTCTTTAATGTAAAAAACCAACACAAATTTGGCTCTTACCCGACAATAACGGCGGTTTTAACCAATTATTATTTGTTAACAAAAACAATTTTCCGGGTAAGCAGGTAAGTAGCAATAATCGCGGTGTTGAATTTCATTCATAACTACTTATCATAGAAAAACAGCCGTCATGCGCAAACAAGAGGGCTGTTTTTTTATGAAAAATTCAGCGTTTTTATAAGCCAAAAATAGATTTTCCTAAGTAGCGTGCAGATTCGCCTAACTCTTCTTCAATGCGCAAAAGTTGGTTGTATTTGGCCACCCGATCAGAACGGGAAGCAGAGCCGGTTTTAATCTGACCAGTATTCAGTGCGACAGAAATATCAGCAATGGTGGTATCTTCCGTTTCGCCACTGCGATGGCTGATGATGGAGGTATAGGCACTGCGGGTAGCCATATTGACGGCATCAATGGTTTCTGTCAAAGAGCCAATCTGATTTACTTTAATCAAAATTGAATTGGCAATTTTTTCATTGATCCCTTTTTGCAGGCGCTCTACATTTGTTACAAATAAGTCATCACCCACTAATTGAATACGGTGTCCGAGTGTTTCCGTTAAGTGCTTCCATCCTTTCCAGTCATCTTCGGCTAAGCCGTCTTCTATACTCTGAATCGGATATTTATTGCACCATTCTTTCCAATAAGCCACCATATCGGAAGGACTCAGGCGTTCGCCGGAAGACTTTTTAAAAACGTATTCATTTTTTTCGGCATCGTAAAATTCGGAAGCTGCGGCATCTAAGGCGATCACTACATCTTCCAAAGGGCGATAACCAGCCGCTTCGATGGCGATCATGACCATCTGAATGGCTTCTTCATTATCTTTGATGCCGGGTGCAAATCCGCCTTCGTCACCTACATTGGTAGCATACCCCTTGTTTTTCAGGACTTTCTTTAAATGATGGAATATTTGAACCCCCATCCGAAGCCCCTCTTTAAAGCTGCTTGCACCAACCGGCATTACCATAAACTCTTGAAAATCAATACCGTTATCGGCATGAGAACCTCCATTTAGGATATTCATCATGGGCACGGGTAATATGTGCGCGTTAACCCCTCCGAGGTAGCGATACAGGGGTTGTCCCAATTCCTCCGCAGCAGCCCGGGCCGAAGCAAGGGAAACTGCCAGAATAGCATTGGCTCCAAGTTTGCTTTTGTTGCGGGTACCATCCAATTCAATCATGCAGCGATCAATACCAATTTGATCGGTGACATCCATTCCAATGATTTCCGGAGCAAGTTTCAGATCAACGTTTTTTACTGCCGTTAGTACGCCCTTGCCCAGATAACGGTTTTTGTCTTCATCCCGGAGTTCCACTGCTTCATGTACCCCCGTGCTGGCACCACTTGGTACCGCTGCACGACCCATGAAACCTAATTCTGTCCATATTTCCACTTCTACAGTGGGGTTGCCGCGACTGTCAATAATTTCCCGGGCAACAACTTCTTTAATTGCACTCATTTTTTTGATGCTTATTGATGAATCAGGTAAAAGACTTGGTAAAAACGAGTCTGTAAAATAGACTATTTTGTTACTTTTCGCCTGATACTAAGTGATAAATATCTTGCAATGGCATTTGGATTTATGTCCGCAAAGGTAGTGCAAAATGCTAAAAAAGAAACAATGTTTTAAAAAAAGCAATAAAAAATAATATTTTTGGTATTTCTTACCAAATTAGGAACGGATAAACAATAGCGGACTGCCGACACCGTTCCTTATCAATAATTATTTTATGCCACCACCCATCCTGTCCTTTTTTATTGGTAGCAGCATGCTGCTATTTTCCTGCACCCCTTCTACCCCACCCCAACCCGCTGCGGGGTCGGCACCGACAACAACGGCCATCACTTTCCGGCAACCAGCGGAATATGAACCGATGACTGCTGTGTGGCTGCTGTGGTCGCGGTATGACCACCAGCAGGGCATGCCCAATGCCCAGGTTTCCTTAGATATTATCAATGCCCTGACCCCGGCGGTCAAAGTTAGATTGGTGGTGCCCAACGATTCTGTACGACAAGCCGTACAAAAACTGCTGCCGGCCGATTGGTTGGAATACGGAAAAGTGACGCTGTATACTTTGCCGTATAACGAATTTTGGGCACGCGACATGGGGCCAACCTTCGTGGTCGGTTCGGATGGCCACTTAAAGGTAGTGGATTTTGGTTTCAATGGCTGGGGTACTGTGCCGGAAACCGATTCACTGAATATAGAAAACGAACAATTGGATGAAAAAGTAGCAGAAGCCCTGCAACTGCCAAAATTGTCTACTGCGGTGATCAGCGAAGGTGGTGACCGGGAAATCAATGCTAAAGGCACCTTGATAGTATCCGAAGTGGTAGAACAGGGTCGCAACCCGACGATGAGCCTTTCCGCCATAGAAGCAGAATTTAAGCGGCTATTGGGCGCAAAAAAAGTGATCTGGCTAAAAAAAGGTTTGTATGAAGACGATCATTCCCACCTCGGCCCCATCAACGGGCCCGGTCATCAAAAATTCTACACCGTACTCACCACCAACGGACACGTAGACGAATACGTGCGTTGGGCCAATGATTCTACGGTTTTGCTGGCAGCAGTAGATGCCACAGCATTGAAACACGACCCAATAGCGCGGGAAAATGCAAAACGTTTGGCAGAAAATTACCAAATCCTTCGGGCCGCCAGCGATCAGGATGGCCGACCGCTCCACATCATTCGGGTGCCCTTGCCGCCACTCATTACCGGCTCCCTGCGCCCCAAAGACGGGGTGTATGAACTCCTTAAAGCGATGGATTACCGGGATGGATCGGTATTTCCCGCCGGTAAACCCGTAAAAGCCGTGGCGGCAGCGAGCTACCTCAATTTTTTGATTGCTAATGGCGTAGTTTTAATGCCAAAATACGGGAAAATCGGCGGAAACCCGGCCTTTCTACGGTGTGATGCTGCTGCACAGGCTGCGTTACAGCAGGCTTTCCCCAATCGGAAAATTGTACCCATTGATGCCTTGGCGGTCAATTGGGGTGGTGGCGGTATTCATTGTATCACGATGAATGAGCCTGCGCTGCGATAATTACGCTACTACACAACAAAAATTGATCAAGTTTAAAATATTGATTATCAAGTTAACAGTACACGCCTGGTATTTTATTCCGGGTTAAAACTCCTAATCGTTTTTGTTTTCAAACGAAATAAATATGATTAATTTTTTGTGTAATAGTGTATGCGATAATATCGGTTCTATTTATTAGTCATTATGTCTATTGAATTTTTTGGTTAACCATAAATTTCAAATATTCAACTATGCGGTCTATTTCCTGGTCTGTAATGGCAGTAAGGGACGGCATTTTACTGTTACTTCTAAATGATGCCGGGTTTTTTATAAAAAGTTTTAGTTGTTCCGGTTTCCAATATTCAGTGATGTTTTTGGGATAATTTAATTCAGGCCCCAATTCACCTCCGTCACGATTAATGGAATGGCATTTTATACAGTTTTGTTTAAATATTGTAAATCCGGATTGCACAGAAGCGTTTTCTGTTTGCGGTGTCGCATGGCTGTATACTTCCTTTTTTTTGACAAATTTTATTTTGGTAACGCCATAAGGGAATGCGTGTTTTTGATCCTTTATTGTAATATCCCAGACAAGGTATGCTGGTGAAAAGCGTTCCACTAATTCGTCTTCCCATTCTTTAGTGCTATGAGCGTCTCTTATGGCGATATACCCATCTGCTTCCAATAATTGGCTCAAGGAAACGGTTGGAGCGTAGCCATCTTTACAAATAAAGGTAACTTCATAGTCTGATGTGTCTATGTGGTACCTTTTTATCAAATCGGTGAATACGGTATCTGTCCGTACACCGATGTATTCTTTGGGTTTCTTTACTTCATTATCATAAGGAATGCTAAATTTTATGGTATCGTGCCGCTGTAGAACTTCAAGAATATTAAAAACCAAGTCCTTGTTTTGTACGGAGTGTTCATTTGAAATTTTTTGATTTGTGTCAGGGTTTTGGCAATGCTGCCCCAAATACAAAAATAATAACGCAATTAATAATTGATGTATCTTCATTATACGAAAAATGTAACTGTTTTTTTGTGGCAAACATACAAATTTTCCTACAATATCCACTTATTTTCGCTTTTCAGGGATGCCGAGTCGCCGTTCAGACACCCGCGTTCCCCCCCAAAAATATTCTGTAGACCGGGGAACTAATTTTTTTTAAAAAAAGTTTAGATAAATGTTTGGATATATAAAAGCAGGTGTTGTACCTTTGCGGCCGCTTTAACCGCGAGGAGGAATGGGTGAGTGGCTGAAATCACCGGTTTGCTAAACCGACGTACGGGTAACCCTGTACCGCGGGTTCGAATCCCGCTTCCTCCGCATAGTTTCGGGATGTAGCGCAGTCCGGTAGCGCACCTGCTTTGGGAGCAGGGGGTCCCAGGTTCGAATCCTGGTATCCCGACAATGTGTTAACCCAACTATCTGATTTTCAGGTAGTTGGGTTTTTTTTATTTTAGGCGGTTTTCAGGGGCCAATATCTTTTGCACCCCGTGTTTGGTGGCGGCTCAATCTCTCTTAAACCCGATGCGCGGGCTGGTATCCCATTCGGTCGGCGTTTGTGGTGTCTCCTTCCTTTTTCAGGACTTCTAACTCAGTGTATCGGCTTTGGTTTTCTTCGCCCAACCATTTACGATTTTCAGCAATATCTGAAGTTGATTTAAGGTACAATGCATCAAAACATTTTATGAATTAATTACAAAGATGAATAAAAACTATGAAGAAAGGCTCATACCTTTGCAGCCTTAAATTTTAAATAAAATAAAATCTTATATGATAAAAATAACAGTAGCAAAAGGAGATGGCATTGGCCCAGAAATAATGGATGCCACTTTAGAAATAATTTTGGCCGCAGGTGCTAACATTGAAATTGAAGAGATTGAAGTCGGGGAAAAGGTTTACCTCGCTGGCAATACCTCTGGAATAGCATCAGAATCGTGGGAAACGATTAGGAGAAACAAAATTTTTCTAAAAGCACCTATCACAACTCCTCAAGGTGGAGGGTACAAAAGTTTGAACGTTACCACCAGAAAATTTCTGGGTCTTTATTCAAATGTTCGCCCCTGCATGAGCCTTCACCCTTTTGTGAGCACAAAGCATCCTATAATGGATATTGTGATCGTAAGAGAAAATGAAGAGGACTTGTATGCGGGCATTGAGCATCAACAAACGGACGAAGTAGTACAATGCTTAAAATTAATCAGCCGCCCAGGTTGCGAAAAAATTGTACGCTATGCTTTTGAATACGCAAAGCAACAAAACAGAAAAAAGGTCACTTGCTTCACCAAAGACAATATCATGAAACAGACCGACGGTTTGTTTCATCAGGTATTTGATGAAATCGCTAAAGAATATCCAGAAATTGAAAACGAACATTGGATAATTGATATTGGCGCAGCAAAAATGGCCGATACGCCAGAATTGTTTGATGTGTTGGTGATGCCAAATTTATATGGCGACGTGCTTTCTGATGTTGCCGCACAAATTACCGGCTCGGTAGGGTTAGCCGGCTCCGCAAACATTGGAGAAGAGTGTGCCATGTTTGAGGCGATACACGGTTCAGCACCGAGAAGAGCTGGACAAAATGTAGCCAATCCGTCGGGTTTATTGCAAGGAGCAATTATGATGTTGAACCATATTGGGCAAACAGAAATTGCCGAAAAGGTGCAAAACGCATGGCTCAAAACCATTGAAGATGGTACCCATACCTACGATATTTATAAAGATGGCGTAAGCAAACAAAAAGTAGGGACTAAAGAATTTGCAACGGCGGTCATCGCTAATATTGGCAACAAGCCCTCTACCTTGAAATCTGTTTCTTACGCTAAAGATACGGCCCTAAACCTGCCAAAATATAAACGCAGACCTGCTGCTAACAAAGAGTTGGTTGGTGTAGATGTATTTGTACATTGGGGGGGTAGCAATCCGAATGAATTGGCAGAAAAGGTAAAAAAGATGGAATTTAATGGGATTGCGCTCACCATGATAACGAACAGAGGCATAAAAGTATGGCCAGATGGTTTTGAAGAAACTTTTTGTACCGATCATTGGAGATGCCGATTCAAACCCAATGAAGGATTCAAAATAAACAAAACAGACATCATTGAACTTTTAGGAAATGCTTTAAATGAAAATATTGACTCCATTAAAACTGAAAACCTGTATTCTTTTGACGGAAAGGCAGGTTATTCAATGGGTCAAGGGCAATAAATCTCAAATACGCACCCCGTGGGAGGGAGGGTTTATTGATGCTGAAAACCAATGCCGGCAGGCATGACAAAATTCTACCATAATATTCTGCGTAAGGCACTAAAAATAGAATCAATCAATCCGCGTGGGAGGGAGAAATCTCTCCCACGCTTTTACTTCTTGATCAAATTTGGGAAATCAAAAATCCAAAGCATGGCAACTTGTCCTCTTCCCCTAAGCCGCCACCAATGTAAACCACTGACAAATATTACCTGTGGCCCCCCCCCACACAACACCACCTACACGATTCGTAGCGGGAGGCTCTGCCTCATGCCTCATTACCAATGCGTTCCAAAATCACCGCATACCCCTGCCCTACCCCGATGCACATAGTGGCTAAGGCGTATCTTTTTCGTTTTTTTTGTAATTCCAAAGCTGCGCTGTACGTGATGCGTGCGCCCGACATACCGAGCGGATGCCCGAGCGCGACGGCCCCACCATTGGGGTTAATGCGCGGGTCATCATCGGCCAATCCCAATTGACGGATACAGGCGAGCGATTGGGCCGCAAAGGCTTCGTTGAGTTCAATAATATCCATGTCTTCGAGGGTTAACCCTGCTTTTTTGAGGGCCATCTGCGTGGCAGGTACCGGCCCAATTCCCATAATGCGCGGCTCCACACCAGCTACGGCGGAGGCAACAATGCGCGCTTTGGGTACCAAATCATATTTTTTTACGGCACTTTCGGAAGCAAGATAAATAGCAGCCGCGCCATCATTCAAGCCCGAAGCATTGCCCGCCGTCACAGAACCGCCTTCTTTTTTGAAGGCTGCTTTTAGCGTGGCCAATTTCTCCATGGTGGTATTAGATTTGATAAATTCGTCGTTCTCAAAAAGCAAAGTCTCCCCTTTCTTAACGGAAACCGGAACAGGCGTGATTTCTGCCGCAAAACGCCCGGTAGCCTGTGCTTTGGCGGCTTTTTGCTGCGAATTACAGGCAAACAGATCTTGATCTTCGCGGCTGATGCCGTACATATCCACGAGGTTTTCGGCGGTTTTGCCCATGGCTTCGGTACCGTAAAGGGCATCCAATTTTGGATTGATAAATCGCCAGCCAAAACTGGAGTCGAACATTTGGGCATCGGTGCCAAAAGGTTTTGATGTTTTTGAAATGACCCAGGGGCCGCGTGTCATGTTTTCCACGCCGCCCGCAATGAATATATCGCCATCGCCCGCGTTGATGGCCCTGGCGGCACCAACTATGGCCGACATACCCGAAGCGCACAGGCGATTGACGGTTTCGCCCGGCACCGAATACGGGAGGCCCGCCAAGAGCAGCGACATACGCGCCACATTTCGGTTGTCGTCGCCCGCCTGATTGACACAGCCGAGGATCACATCGGCGATGGCTTCGACCGGGATATTCGGGTTGCGCCTGACCAATTCGGCTATGACGTGTGCGGCCAGATCATCGGCCCGGACGGTGGAAAGGGTGCCGCCAAAACTGCCGATGGGTGTGCGAATGCCGTCTATAATGTATGCTTGCATGGTTGAGATTGTTGTATTGTTGAGATTGTTGTATTGTTGATGAACCGTATCAGTTGCCGTATATAATTTTTGTCATGTAATAAGAAAAATATTGCTTAATTTTGCTGCTGAGGGACGGTAAAAGAATAACTTATCAAAATTCGTCGGCAAATCATGCCTAATTGTTAGGAGCTATTTTTTGGCTATCCCTAAGTTGCACCTTTTTATGTTTCAATCATTTTACCTTTTGGTCAGGCAGGTACGTTGAAATAATCGCGGTTATCAGTTGATGCAAAATTCACACATCAAACAGTTGCCCAACCAATAATAATGGGCTGCGCATCAATTGATGCACCCTCATCAGATTATCCAAAACATCAAAAAATTTGTTACGCTACTACACAAAAAAATGATTAAGTTTAAAATATTGATTATCAAGTTAAAATTACACGCTTAATGTTTTCTTGCGGGTTAAAACCCCTAATGGTTTTTGTTTTCGGGGTTGTGTGGAGTAATTATTAAAAAAATTATTTATACTTTTTCCGAATATTAATTTGATTAACCGTCATTATTGTCGGTACGAATTTTATTAACGCCGAAAAATAAGCACAAAACCATATTTTATTTGGTTGATATTTTTGAAAAATTATGGACTACACTCTTTACTCAACCCCTTGAGAAAAAACGAAATTTGAAGACGCGCGTACAGCAATAGTGATCTGTTTAATCGGGTTATATTGGGGCGTGAAAATTAAAAATAAAATTTTTTTATGCTTTTTTATCCGTAAATCAATTAGTTGATGATACTTGTATAAATTTTTTTGCAAAAAGATTTATACAAGTATCATCAACTAATTGATTACCGTGCCACTAACTAACAACCAGTAACCACTTATGTTTGATTTGTCCAACAAAATAGCCGTTATAACCGGGGGCGGCAGCGGAATTGGTCAGGCCATATCCCTGCTCTTTGCACGGCAGGGAGCAACGGTGCATATCCTTGAATTGAGTACCGAAGCGGGCCAACAGACTGCCCGCCTGATGCAATCTGAAGGCGGGCAGGTGTTGGTACATTCCTGCAATGTGGCCGACCAAAAGCGGGTTTCTGAAATATTTAAGCAGATTGGCCGGGTAGATATTTTGGTGAATAATGCCGGAGTAGCGCATATTGGCAATGCGGAAAACACGTCGGAGGCAGATTTTGATCGCATCTTCCAGATCAACATAAAAGGAGTGTACAATTGCCTGCACGCCGCTATTCCGCTGATGAAAACCAATGGTGGTGGCGTTATTTTAAATATGGCGAGTATTGCAGCATTGGTGGGGCTGTCTGACAGGTTTGCATATTCCATGTCGAAAGCCGCCGTACTCAATATGACCATGACGGTAGCCAAAGATTTTATCAGCGATAATATTCGCTGCAACTCTATATCGCCGGCACGGGTACATACGCCCTTTGTAGATGGTTTTTTGGCAAAAAACTATCCCGGAAGAGAAGCCGAAATGTTTGACAAACTGTCAAAGTCGCAACCCATCGGTCGCATGGCAAAACCCGAAGAAATCGCACATTTAGCGCTGTATTTGTGCAGTGAAGAAGCAGGTTTTGTTACCGGTTGCGATTATCCAATGGATGGCGGCTCGGTAAAACTAAACGCATAGGAAGTAATTATGAGTTATTAATTATGAGTTCCACAACTGTTTGATTGTGTGATTTTTGCATAAATTTATGACCGCTTTTATTTCAACATACCCGCTTAGTATTAAGAACAAGAAAATAATAACTTAAAATGAGATTATCCGGAAAAATCGCCCTCCTTACCGGGGCGGGAAAAGGCATTGGTGCGGCCATGGCCAAGGGTTTTGCCAAAGAAGGCGCTACCGTTATTATCAACGATTTGCCGGGGGCAACGTATGCTCAATTGCTGGCCAATGAGATCCTCGAAAACGGCGGACAGGCTGCCACCTGTTTTGCCGACGTTTCTAAGGTGGCAGACATCCGAAAGATGTTTCAATATATTCAGGAAAAATACGGTCGATTGGATGTTTTGGTCAATAATGCCGGGATCACGGGGTGGAGTGATTTTTTTGAAACGGAGGAGTCTATTTTCGATAAAGTCATCAACCTCAACCTAAAAGGTACGCTGTTTTGTTCTATTGAGGCCGCAAAAATCATGCGCCATTCGGGTGGTGGCAGTATTATCCATATTTCCACTATTTGTTCGGCATTAAGCGTCAAAAACCTGATATGCTACTCGGCCAGCAAAGGTGGCATTGAAGCCATGACCAAACAAATGGCCGTAGAATTGGCCCCCTGCAACATCCGGGTCAACACTTTCGGCCCGGGTGCCATCAATACCGAAAGAAACTTGGAAGAAGACCCGGAGTATCGTCGAAATTGGGGAAATGTGGTACCCCTTCAGCGCACCGGCGAACCGGAAGAGATGGTGGGGCCGGCCATATTTTTAGCATCCGATGAATCAAGTTACGTGACCGGACAGCTGTTTTATGCCGACGGAGGCTGGAGTGTGCAGGGGAAATTTGCGGCAGAAAGTATGAATATTCAGTTGAAAAACACAAAAGACAAATAAATTAAATTAAAATAATATGGAAGCAGCCACGGCAATTCCATTGACCGTTCCAAAGCGGGGCGAAAAATATACAGTTGTTTAGATTCTAAAAAAACCGTACCTTTGCAATAAATTAAATTAAAATAATATGGAAGCAGCCACGGCAATTCCATTGGCTAACGGGAAAAGCCAAATTTCTTTATTCTTTGATGGTTGGGCACTGCACAACCTGCTTCCTCGCATGAACGAGGATGCTTTTTTTGCGGTTTGCAAAGACAACCCTGAACTAAAAATTGAGCAAGACAAAAACGGAAACATCATTGTTATGCCCCCCGTATCTTACGACTCTGGTTCTCATGAATCAGAAATAATTGGCGATATTGTCATTTGGAACCGCAAATACAAACTTGGCAAAACATTCAGTTCCCAAACCTTATTTATATTGCCCGATGGTGAAAAACGGATGCCCGACACCGCTTGGATTTCGCACACAAAAGATGCGACGCTTTCCCGTGCCGAGCGCAGCAGTTTTGCGCACGTAGTACCCGACTTTGTGGTTGAAATGGTCAGCCCAAGCGATAATTCGGACACTTTGCGCAAAAAAATGCGACAGGTTTGGATAGCCAATGGTGTCCAATTGGCTTGGATGATAGACCCGAAAACACAAAAAGCCCAAATTTTCAGGGCAGATGGCAGCGAGCAAAACATTGATGGTTTTGATCAAACACTCAGCGGCGAGGCGGTGATGCCGGGCTTTGAATTTGACTTGAGCATACTTAAAAATTGGTAAGGAAGAACATTAGCGAATCCTGCAAGGAACGGGTTAATAATAATTTGATAGTTTTAGGTGAGTTAGTTTTTGTTCAAACAACTATCTTTTTGCGCTAGTAGTGGGGCTATTTAGGCAAAAGATGGGCAATTTGAGTGAAAAGGAATCAAATAAGATTGATACTTTATTATGACACCGTTCCAAAGTGGGGCGAAAAATATGCAGTTGTTTAGATTCTAAAAAAACCGTACCTTTGCAATAAATTAAATTAAAATAATATGGAAGCAGCCACGGCAATTCCATTGGCTAACGGGAAAAGCCAAATTTCTTTATTCTTTGATGGTTGGGCACTGCACAACCTGCTTCCTCGCATGAACGAGGATGCTTTTTTTGCGGTTTGCAAAGACAACCCTGAACTAAAAATTGAGCAAGACAAAAACGGAAACATCATTGTTATGCCCCCCGTATCTTACGACTCTGGTTCTCATGAATCAGAAATAATTGGCGATATTGTCATTTGGAACCGCAAATACAAACTTGGCAAAACATTCAGTTCCCAAACCTTATTTATATTGCCCGATGGTGAAAAACGGATGCCCGACACCGCTTGGATTTCGCACACAAAAGATGCGACGCTTTCCCGTGCCGAGCGCAGCAGTTTTGCGCACGTAGTACCCGACTTTGTGGTTGAAATGGTCAGCCCAAGCGATAATTCGGACACTTTGCGCAAAAAAATGCGACAGGTTTGGATAGCCAATGGTGTCCAATTGGCTTGGATGATAGACCCGAAAACACAAAAAGCCCAAATTTTCAGGGCAGATGGCAGCGAGCAAAACATTGATGGTTTTGATCAAACACTCAGCGGCGAGGCGGTGATGCCGGGCTTTGAATTTGACTTGAGCATACTTAAAAATTGGTAAGGAAGAACATTAGCGAATCCTGTAAAGTAATCAACTCCGAACATCAGAAGCCGAGCTTTGGCACGCCATCCACCAACTCCGCGCCAATAGCAAATTGACCGTTTCCGAATATTCCATGCCCGTTTTGGGTTTGGTTTTTCTGCGTCATACATACAACCGTTTCATCGTTACGAGGGCAGCAGTGGAGACAAATTCACCCGTTCATCCGCAACGGGGCAGACGATCGTTGACATCGAATATCTCGAATTTTTAATAAAAATGTTATATATTTCATCTAACGTATTGATTTTAACAGTTGTACTTTCATCTCCGAAGTACCATACTTTCTCTACAAACAGCTCATCAACCTCCCCCAATTTTTCTATGACCTGTGCAATACACGGCTGAATACTTTGAACAAAAATATCCGAAACGGTTTCAATTGAACGGCCTAACTTAACGTGATCCGCCACTGAAAGTTGTGATTTTAGGCGTTGAAGTTCTTTGAGCCAGTCTTCTGTATCCTCTATGTTTTTTCCTTTTACAGCATCAGCCGTGAGCCGCAGGGAACGCAAGACCAAATCTGCCATGAACGCATATAGCAAATCCGGGTCACCGCCATAAGCCTGCACATCGGCGAGGTAGCGATTGTAGGCATCTTTCTCGCCTCTTTCACTCACCCAAAAAGGGGGATAGCCACAAGCAACTACAATTAGGTTGGTCAACAGTCGGGCCGTACGTCCATTTCCATCAATAAAAGGATGAATCGTGTGATAGTCCAAATGAAATTTGAAGGCAAGCAGCAGTGGGTGGGGGGCATTTTTTTTCCCGGCTTTTATTTTATCAATGCCGGCATTGAGTGTATTAAGCAAGCCCTGTATTGCATCGGGTACCTGATCGAAAGGCATAAAATCAAAGCGTTCATCCCGATGATTAAAGATATGATTATTTTCTGTTTTCCACTCGCCTACTTCTTTTTATTTTTCCAGGTCATCTTCCACGATGACCATCCGATGAATTTCTCGGATACGAGTGGGTGAAATGCGCAATGCTCCGTGGCCAATGCGGAGAATTTGCAACATCACTTCGTCGTGGCCTTTCATCTCCCGGATATCTTTCAAGGGTTTGCCTTCAACGGTAATGTTCCCAATCATTACACTGCGCGTTTGGTGAGCGTACCGCCTTCTATTCTATTGGAATGGTAATTACATTCTAGACGGAATTTGTACTCAATTTTGCGCGGTATATCATCGGGCAATTTGCCGTTTAATTCTATCGTTTGACGGAGTGTATCTACCGCTTGAAGTTTGTCGCTTAGGTTTGACATAAGTAATAAAGAAAGAAGAAGAGAGCATAAAAAAATTTATAATATATTGAATATTGATAATTTATATTAAAAAAGCCGCGATTATTTTTATTCACCGTCCTTACATATTGTAAAACCGCAAATTTATGGTTTAATCTTGAAAATATAGCCCTATCGTGAAAAACAGCCATTTAACTTATTGGAGACGCTCTATTTCCTGCCTTAACCGCAGCAGCTCAAATAATGGCATCGCCAATGTTTTGATCATCTGGTGCTGCTGCCAGTTGGAAGCCTCACGATTGACAAACTGAAAAAGGTCATTCACTACCACCAGATCAAAATGCAGGCAAAGATCGCAAGCGGTGGCAGCATTTTGGTAAATATTGTCTTCCCGCATGAAATGACGCAACAGCAGGCGACTCAATTCGGGCGACCATTGCCAGTATTGCTCGGCCAAAACGGGCTTTAGCAATCCGGCATCCGGCAGTTCCGGGGTTTTCAGCAACCATGCTGCCAGCTCTTCCTGGGTGAAAACGTGCAATATGGTGGTATTCGCACTGCTCAGCGTATACCGCTCAGCGTACACCAGAATGCCGGGACGATACTGTGTACGAGCCAATGCCTGTGAGCCGTTTTGCAGGAGCGGCCATGCTTTATTGCTGTAATCGGCGGTCTCTAAAAAAGCCAATATGGTAGGCCAATCGGGTGCAATCAGCGTTTCCCAGGCAACAGGATGCAAGTGAAGCACGAGTTCGCTCAGCCAAAACTCCGCTTCGGAAAGCCGCGGAAGGTGTTCATTGGTGTCAAAATCGAATTGATTGACCATTATTTCGGGGCAAAAAAACGGGTCGTATTTAGCAGGTAGCACCCACTTCAATTTTCCGGGCAGGTTCAGTACAGTTTTTGGGCGATCAAGGTATGGCCTGAGTTGTGCTACTATTTGTTGGAACAAAACAGCCGTTGGCTGAGCCATTAGCAATGCAGCAACGTTTTTTCTAAGTGCACGGTTGGCTGCTTTTTTCATCTGATCGGGCTGACATAAATCCTCATATACCGTTTGAATAAAAACAACTTCTTCCTGTCGGAACGACATTGAAAGGATTTTCAACAATTCTCGCCGCTCCGGGATGCCTTCTGAAGCCCAGGTGTGCCGAATATAATCGAATACTTGCTCCGGGAAGATCGGGCGCAACTCGGCCAGCCATTTCCGTCGTTCTGTTTGCGAGGCATGGGTGATTTGAGCCATTGATTTTTCTTCAAATAAATACTTCCATTCAGCATTTTGCTGGGCCAACCACCGCCCGCGTGCGCCCAAAACGGACACCAAAGATTTCCACCATTCCGTTTGTTTTTTATGATGCGCCAGCCACTCCATGATGGATACCAATAGTGCAGGAGGCACTACCAACTGTTTACTTTTCATTTTTTCCAGGGTATATCCAATCAAAAGGCTGTTTCGTGCCGGGTCTGCCAGCAATTTTCGCAGTATAAATTGGGTATCGGGTGCGCAAAAATTCAGCTGCTCGGTCTCCGCAGCCGGCGGCACTGGCAGGGCGGCTCCCGGTCGGGTACCCGCTTGGTGCCGGACTAAAGAATAGGCTGCTGCTTTTAAAAAATAACTTTCCCGCTGGCCGGTGTCTGCGCCAGACAAAGCGTCCCTGACCGCTGGTTCGAGTACCAAATCGGGAGCAGGCCGCTTATCGGTTTCCAACAGCGCGAGGTGGATGAGTTTGGGCCACATACTATTAATCTCCTCCAAAAAAATGCTCGGTTACTTTTCGGAGATACTCTCCCTTCCGCCGTTTGGAGGATAGCAACAGCGAACTCCGGCAACCGACTTCATACGGACAATCGTTGATGATAACGTCTGGTTTGTTGTCCATATCTAAATCGCCATACCAAAGAAGCGATGCAGAAATGGGTATTTCCGGGACAAGCGATTTTACCCAGGGTGTTAAATCCTGTGTTTGCGGGGTCTCTTTTGAAAAGTCTATCAGCAGCAACCGATAATCGTTCATGGTCACTATCATATTTTCACTCAATTGTGCACAACCCGTAGCTGCCAGGGTATACGCTTCTTTGGTGGTGGTGTCACTTACGTCGCTGCCCGGTTGCAGGCCCATCATCGAACCCGGCCCCAGATCGTCGGAGGCAAAAAAATCGGATACTTTAAAAATGCCTAATGGCCCGACATACCCGGTTTTGAGCGGTGTTGCCGTGCCAACAAGGAATTTACTGACATCTTTTTGGTTGGTTTTTAATACCTTTACCTTCGTTCCTACAAATTCGTTCATTTCTTCTTCCAACCTGACCTTCACCGGACGGAGTTCGTCGGCAAAACTATCCCTGCGATAAACGCCATACCAATTCACCGGTGGAAGGTTGTCCATCATATCTCCTTCATATTGGAGGGTAAAGGTGCCTGTTACATGAGGACTAAACAGATAACCTGATTTGCTTTGCACGCGCACGCGCAACCACGCACCCCAAACGGAATTAACTTCCACTTGCTCATTGTGGTTGTCTGCTTCCAAAAACTGCACTATATCGCCACGGTTAAGCGTCATGACAATGGGGGCATCCTTGGAGGGTTTTTCCCGCAGATTTAAGGAGGTGGCAGTTACGACCAAATCATCGGGGTAAAACATATCCAGCTGAGCGGGGAGGGTGGTTGCTGTCACCGTCAGAAAAAAAAATAATTGAATAAAAAGTTTCATGTATTTTTATTTTATTAATGTGTATTTTGAGGATATAAGCAGGTTAGGTTTTACTCTTCCTTTGGTACGGGTGGCAGCACAGGGCGAAAAACTACCATTGTTCTGCGATTTTTTTCACGTCCTTCGGTTGTTTCATTGGAGATCAGCGGATAAAACTCTCCCCGGCCTACGGGTGTCAGCTGGTTAGCATTAACGTTGTACTCTCTAATGAGCAACCTGACCACATTGACGGCGCGTTGCAGGCTCCACTCCCAAGTATCTTTCAGGGTTTTATTTTTGGCCGGTAAGGCATTATCGGTGTAGGCAATTAATTCCACATCCAATTCGGGGCGGGCAGCCAAAAAAGCCGCCAAAGGAGCCAATATTTTTTTCCCGTTTTCCCCTACGGTCAGGCCGTCGTTCTCAAAGAGTTCCTTATCCGGCAATAGCAAAGCCATCGTTTCCCCTTCGGAAAGTACAGAAATGCCCTTTGCCGTAGATGTTTCATAGAGTGCACTCAGGCTGGCCTGCATTCGGGCAATGGAATCAGCGCGAAGGCGGCCAGCATCCCGAATCCGTTGCAACATGGCTTCCCTGCGGTTTAAAGCGTCCACCTTTGTTGCCAAGTCTCTTTCTAAAGCATTTTTTTCGGTACTCAGTTTGGATGCAGATTCGCCCTGCTGCTTAGCCAGGTTTCCAAAATCGCGGGTCAGATCGCTTATCTTTGTTTCCTGATTTCCAACCGTTCTGTTGAGGTCGCTGACTTGCCGAATCAACAGCGCATTTTCTGCCTTTCGATCACCCAATTCTTTGGCCAATACTTTTTCGCGTTCTTCGGCTAAGGATCGAGTCATTTTTTCTGCCCGAAACAATTTTGGCTTCACGCAGGCACTTCCTCCCGCACAGATGAACAATAAATTAAAAAGGAGTACGCTCCTATTGGTTAATAGTTGATTTGTCATTTGTTAAATGCTTTTAATACGCCATAATTGGGCTTGCTTTCACCTTGAAAGTTGGTTATCAGGAACGAGTAAATAATAAAGTTAGTCATTTCAGATAGATCATTTTTGGGTCAGACAACCATCTTTTTGCGCTAATAGTAGCACCCTTTAAGCAAAAAGATGGGTAGTATGGCACTAAAAGGGGCACATCAAATGGTTAAGTTATTATTTACTCGTTCCTTACTACTTTATATCGTTTCTTTGCGCACAATTATTATATTATGATGAAACATACCGCTTCCCTGTTATTTTTAACAGGCTTATTTTGGAGTTGTTCGGTGGATAAAACCCGCTTAGAAGGGGCCTGGCGTGCAGTGGCCTTTTATGAAGATGGCCAACAAGTCAATACGCCCTTAGATTCGGTATCGCTCCATTTTTCTCCTGTCGGCACCTATCTCTTTCATTCGATGGGCCATTATAAAGCAGCTGGTCATTTCAAAATAACACTCCGATATATTGTACTTCAGGATACCACCAACGATGAAACGACACCCGATCGTACTATTGCCGTGCAGTACCTTTCCACGGATACCCTAAAATTGGAAATGGGTAAAAATGGCAAAATGCAAGTGTTGTTTATGGCTCGTTAAAATCGCAGGTCGGGTCGGGTCCGGCTACGATGTTTGCACACCTTCCCAACAAGGTCTCCCAACGGGCAGCGTGCTGGCAGTTTGCCCACACGCGTGCGAATTACACTTTCTGCATTCCTTCCCATTCATACAAGCCTTCAATGGACAAATAGCGCTCTCCGGTATCATAGTTGAACCCAAGTATTCTGGAACCTGCCGGAATGGATGGAATTTGTTGCGCGATGGCGGCTAAAGTTGCGCCCGAGGAGATACCGCCAAAAATCCCTTCTTCCAGGGCGGCGCGTTTGGCGTATTCAAAAGCGGCTTCTTTGGATACCTGAATGATGCCATCCAATACTTCTTTATGCAAATTTTTGGGAATAAACCCGGCGCCGATACCCTGAATCGGGTGAGGGGCAGGACTCCCGCCGGAAATGACCGGACTGAGTGCCGGCTCCACGGCAAATACTTTCAAATCGGGAAAATGTGCTTTTAATATTTCCGCACAGGCAGTAATATGGCCACCCGTACCGACCCCCGTAATAAGATAATCAAGGCCATCAGGGAAATCGGCGATGATTTCAGGTGCAGTAGTGGTCCGGTGTATAGCTATATTGGCTTCATTTTCAAACTGTTGTGGCATCCAGGCATTAGGTGTTTCGGCCACTAATTGCGTTGCCCTCTCAATAGCGCCTTTCATGCCTTTTTCTCGCGGGGTTAAATCAAATTGAGCGCCATAAGCGGCCATTAGGCGGCGGCGTTCCACGCTCATACTCTCCGGCATGACCAAGATCAGGGAGTAACCCTTTACCGCCGCCACCATAGCCAAACCGATACCCGTATTACCACTGGTGGGTTCAATGATGATACTATTAGGTTTGAGCAGACCCCGACGTTCGGCATCTTCAATCATAGAAAGACCGATACGATCTTTTATGCTGCCGCCCGGATTAGCGCGCTCTAATTTGATCCAGACTTCATGGGTGGATTCAAACAAACGATTAATCCGAACATGCGGGGTATTCCCGATGGTTTCTAAAATGTTTTGTGCTTTCATATTTTAATGTATTAAGTCCTATAAAGACTATGAAATAGTGAATTTGTTCATTTAGGGACGATAAAAGAATAACTAAACCAGTTGATGTGCCCCTTTTAGTGCCATACTACCCATCTTTTTGCTTACAGCGTGTTACTAAGTAGTCCACAGTCAATGGTCGGCAGTCCGCAGTATCACAAACCCTTGATAACAAGGTAATTAATGAAATTAAAAACTACGATTATTTCTATTTACCTACTTATTACCGACATTCCCCACACAACTTTTCATTTGGCTTACTTTTCTTATTAACTAAAAATAAATGTACAATAAATTGATTATCAATGCTTACTTTTAAAGTATTTTTACTTAAAAATACAAAAGAATAAAAATAAATTAAATGCCAGTTTTAAATTTTTTACCGGGAAATGTCGGTTATTAGCGCAAAAAGATGATTATCTGGCCCAAAAATGATCTATCCGAAATGGCCAATTTAGTGTTTACTCGTTCTTTACAATTACAAGAATGCGTAAAATTTAGTGTTTGTATCAATTTTTTACAAAATCCAAAAAGTATCACGTTAATTTGCAGCCAAAATACTCGTGACTATGCGTTATTTATTATTGTTCCTCTTATTTATTGCGGTTCCGCTTAAAAGTCAGGTCTTTATGCAGACCGTTGACAATGCTGCTGCGCTTTCGCTTGGCGGAGCAGTCATTGCCTATCCTGGCACTTCGGCCGGGCTTAACAATGAAGGCGCTGTCGGTTTGCCGGAGCGTTTTGGCATTTCAGCTTCTTCTGCCATTCCATTTGGCATACCGGGTTGGCAAACTGCACAATTGCAAGGTTTTATCAAAGCAGGTAAATTTAACGGATTGGGTATTGACCTGAATCATTCCGGCATCTCCACCTATAACGAACAGCAGTTCCGCTTGTTATATGGACGTAAATTAAGTTCAAAATTTTTTCTGGGAGGCGGGTTGAGTCTGCTGCGCGTAAATGCACAGGAATATGGCTCCCTGAACTACGCAACTTTCAGCGTCAGCGTATTAGCCAACCCATTACCCAATCTCTGGGTGGGCGCAAAAATATACAATCCGGTACAACAAAAAGTAGCGACACATTTGCTGCCAACCATTTTGCGCATCGGAGCTGCCTGGAAACCAACGCAATTATTCGTTTTATTGGCCGAAGTAGAAAAAGACCTTGAACGCCCGTATCAAATAAAAGCGGGTGCAGAATACAGGCCCGTACCACGATTGACCATTCGCACGGGAATGCGGGCCGGAGCCGTGGGGAGGGTGGCCGTGGGGGCCGGACTACAGATTGCTAAAGGATTACACATTGATATGGGTTCTGAATGGCATCCGACCCTTGGATTTACCCCAACTGCCATGCTGCGATGGTCGGCACGGGAATGAATTAATTGAATGAGATAATAATCTAAATTTTTTTGTAAAAAATTTAGATTATTATCTCATTCAATTAATTCATTTACAGAAAACCTGCGTTTCAAATTATTGTTTACTTTTGCACCCCAAAACACTAAACCCCTTGATTGACGACTGATGATTACATGATATATGATTGTTGATGTATTCACGCGTACGCTAAAACACCAAAACACTAAAACACTAACAAATAACAATGAACGAAATCACCAAATTCAGCGATATAACCATCAGGGTCGGGCTTAATGCCGAACAGGTACCGGTAAAAATAGAATGGTCGGCCAGCGACCGCAATGAGGGTGCTATGGAAGAATGTAAAGCCATGGCGGTTACCTTGTTTGACAAAGAACATCGGGATACACTGCGCATTGACCTTTGGACAAAGGAAATGCAGGTATCCGAAATGGATCGTTTTATCTACCAAACACTACGGTCGTTGAGTCAGACCTACCTGAGTGCCACCCAAAATAAGGATATGGCGGAAGACATCGCCCGGTTTGCTCAATATTTTGGGGAAAAAACGGAAATTATACCGAAATAGGCTGTGAAATTGAAGAATTGAGAAACGTCGGCTAAAAATATCGAAAATTTGGGATGTTTTATTTTACAACCCACATTTTCCGGTAAAAAATTTACAACTGGCATTTGATTTATTTTAATTCTTTTGTCTTTTCAAGCAAAAATATTTTAAAAAATAAGTATTGACAATCAATTTATTGTACATTATTTTTTTGTTAATAAAAAAAATAAACCAAATTAAAAGTTGTGTGGGAAAAGTCGGTTACAAACAAAGAATTGAGCATCTTGCCGACTTGTCATTCTTAATAAAAACAAAATGCGGCATCATCACCGAACCCCTTTCGGCGCGGAATAGGCGAAATTTGACGCGAGCCAACAGGGTTCGGCTGTGCTTGCCCCGATTTTTTCAAGCACTCAAATTTTTTTGATATTTCGCCACTCCAAAACCAGTATCAACCTTTTCGGAGCGCACGCGAGTACTCAATTATTCAAATACTCAAATACTCAATTATTCACAACCACACAAAATGTGTTATTTTTATGGCGAATATTCGCTGTTCCAAAAATTTATCAACACCCTGATTTTTTTTAACGGAAGCAAAAATTGTTTTTTTTTTAAATAAAAATTTAACATAAATTTCACATAAAGCACACAAAATACTTTTATAAAACATATAAATTATCGTAAATTAATAGATTTATTGTAAATGAAAAAATGTGCATAACCCTATGCCAATGTGGATAAAATGTCATATTTTTTTAGTTATCAACATATTTAAAGGTAGTTATCAACAACGTTTGTCCCATACGGATTGTTTTGAAAGTTATACTACCCCAATTAATCACTACGTTTGTCCTTTGGTTGTGGTCACCAATACACTGAAGCAATTTCATATTTTATAACTGGCTGATGAACAATTGCTTCTACCTATTCAACAAATTTAACCCATATTCATGAACGACCAAAGTGGCGCACAGCCACAACGCAATCGCAAGTCTCCGGCATCCAACCCCGGTGGAGAAAATCTTTCCAACTATGTGTTTGGGAAAGTACAGCCACAGGCGGTGCCTTTGGAGGAAGCTGTATTGGGTGCACTCATGCTGGATCGGGAAGCATTGCCGATGGTAATGGATATATTGCGCCCGGATAGCTTCTACTTAGAGCAGCACCAGGCCATTTATCAGGCCATTGTTCGGCTATTTGAGCGTTCCAACCCGGTTGACCTGCTCACGGTGACCGAAGAAATGCGCAAAGCCGGCGATTTAGATAAAGTCAATAACGGGTACTATTTAGTGGAACTGAGCAATAAGGTAGCCTCTGCTGCTAATGTGGAATACCACGCCCGCATCCTGGCTCAGAAACACATACAACGGGAATTGATCCGGGTCAGCACTAAGACCATTAAAGATGCTTATGAGGATACTACCGACGTTTTTAACCTGTTGGATGATGCAGAGAAAGGCTTGTTTGCCATTACCCAAAACAACCTGAGCCGAAGCTACCAAAGTATGGGGTCGCTTTCCGCACAGGTACTCAAGCAATTGGAAGATTTAGCCAAAAAAGAAGGCGGTCTGACGGGTGTCCCCACGGGTTTTACCGACTTGGATCGCCTGACCTCCGGCTGGCAACCCTCCGATTTGATCATTATTGCCGCACGCCCCGGCATGGGTAAAACCAGTTTGCTGCTGGCGATGGCGCTCAATGCAGCCAAAGACTTTGGCAAAGGCGTTGCTATGTTTTCCTTAGAAATGGCCTCCACGCAATTGGTGCAACGCCTCATTTCGATGGAATCAGAAATTGAAGGCTCTAAAATGCGCAATGGAAAATTAGCGGATTATGAATGGCAGCAATTGCAAACCACCGTGGAACGCCTGGGCAATGTCCCTATTTTTATTGATGACACACCGGGAATCAATATTTTTGAATTGCGCGCAAAATGTCGCCGCCTGAAACAACAGTACAATATACAGATGGTCATCATTGACTATCTTCAATTGATGAGCGGCTCCGTGGACAATAAAAGCGGAAACCGCGAACAGGAAATTGCCGGTATTTCCCGTGCGCTCAAATCAATGGCCAAGGAGCTGGCGGTACCGGTCATCGCCCTCTCGCAGTTGAGCCGTGCGGTGGAGGTGCGGGGAGGCAGTAAAAGACCGCAGCTGAGTGATTTGAGAGAAAGCGGAAGTATCGAACAAGATGCTGATATTGTTGGCTTTATATATAGGCCGGAATATTATCAAATATTAGAAGATGAGAATGGACAAAGCCTGAAAGGTGTTGCCGAAATCATTATTGCCAAGCACCGGAACGGCGCTTTAGAAACGGTAAGGGTAAAATTTATGGACAAATTTGCCAAATTTAGCAACTTGGATGATCCGTCTTTTGGTGCAGCAGATAACCATCTTTCCGGGCCTTTTATGCCTACCGGCATTACATTAAAATCAAAAATGGACGAAGATGTACCGTTCTGATGAAAAATTTATTGACTAATCTCACCTTTAGTTTATGGAGCATATCGTTGTTACAGGTGTAAATACGGGCATTGGTTTGGCAATCACGCACTATTTTTTGGAAAAAGGGTACGTTGTGTTTGGCAGTGTTCGTCAGGAAAAGGAGGCGAAACAACTGAAAATGCAATTGGGAGAACGATTTGAACCCTTGGTATTTGATGTCAGAGACGATATTGCTATTCAGGCGGCTGCGCAAAAAGTTAGCAAGCAAACAGGCAATCAGGGTATTAGCTTATTAGTCAACAATGCGGGGGTGGTTGTATCGGGGCCGTTAAAACATCTGCCCACCGCTGATATAGCCCTGCAATTTGATATCAATGTGATGGGCGTTCACCGGGTTACCAGTGCCTTTTTGCCACTTTTGGGGGCTGATTTGAACACCACTATTGAGCAAAAAGGGATGATCATCAACATCAGCAGCATTTCAGCCATGGTCACTTCGCCGTTTTTAGGGCCTTATTCAGCCAGTAAAATCGCGTTGGAGTACCTGACTGATGCCTTACGGCGGGAATTATCCATCTACCCGATTAGAGTGGCCATCGTGCAGCCCGGCCCGGTTAAAACCCCGATCTGGGCAAAAGCAACAGCAAAAATACGCGCTTATTCGTACCATGATACCGATTACGCACCGATATTTGCCACCGCAGCATCCGCTTCCAATAGCAGCGAAGCAACCGCCATAACGCCGGCTAAGGTGGCGGCTTTGGTGTATCGTGTTTTTAAAACCGACAAACCTCGAACCCGGTATATTATTGGGTATAACTATTTGAAAATAAAACTTTTATCGCTCTTCCCTCCCCGTTGGTTAGATTATCTGATGACACGCAAATTGAAAGAAAAAATTGTTTCTGCAAAATGAATAAACAAATATGCCTCCTTTGTGCTGCCCTCTGGAGTATGGCGGCCCTGTCTGCTCAAACCGGGCCTTGGACCAAATTATTCGACGGCAAAACCCTTAAAGGCTGGAATCAAAAAGATGGTCAGGCCAAATACACGGTAGAAAACGGACAAATCGTTGGAACCACCGTGGCCAATACTACTAATTCGTTCCTTTGTACGAATGAAACATACAGCGATTTTATTCTGGAACTCGAATTGAAAGTGGAGGATAAAATGAACTCGGGTATCCAGTTTAGAAGCCTCTCAAAACCCGATTACAAAGAAGGCAGGGTACACGGTTATCAAATGGAAATTGACCCGACAGCGCGTGCGTGGTCAGGGGGCATCTACGACGAAGCCCGACGCGACTGGCTGTACATTCCGAACATAAACCCGGCTGGCAAAAAAGCATTTCGTATTGGCGAATGGAATAAATATCGCATTGAAGCCATTGGGACGACTATCCGGACGTGGGTCAATGGCGTACCGGTTGCCCATTTAACAGATGATATGACCGCGAAAGGATTCATTGCACTGCAAGTACACGCCATTTATGCAGATATGAAAGAAGGCATGAAGATTCGATGGAAAAATATCAAAATTCAAACAAAAAACCTGAAATCCAGTGCATTAGATGATATACCGGTGATCAACCTCCTACAAAATGACCTGTCTGCACAGGAAAAAGCACAGGGTTTTTCCCTGCTGTTCAACGGCCGCGACTTCACGGGCTGGCGCGGTGTCCACGCGGACAAAATGCCCGACCGCCACTGGAGCGTGATGGACGGCACCATTAATGTGAAACCTTCCGATGGTTCCGAAACCGGGAATGATATTGTTACACTGGAGCAATACGGTGCCTTTGAATTAGTTTTTGAATTTAAACTGACGGAAGGGGCGAATTCGGGGGTCAAATATTTTGTAAATGAAGATTTCGATTCCGGCGGCAAATCGGGCATTGGCCTCGAATACCAAATATTGGACGACGAGCGCCATCCCGACGCAAAAATGGGTGCAGCAGGAAACCGCACCTTAGCGAGTTTGTATGATTTGATCCCTTCCTATAAATTAGAAAAACGCTTTCAACGCCCAATCGGCACCTGGAATCAGGGCAGATTGGTGGTTTATCCCAATAATATCGTTCAACATTGGTTAAATGGATTCAAAGCAATAGAGTATGAAAGAAAAAGCAATATCTTTGACGCTTTAGTTGCCCGTAGCAAATACGAAAAATACCAAGGATTTGCGGCTGGTGACAAAGGTAATTTGTTACTGCAAGATCACGGCAATGAGGTATCTTTCAGAAATTTGAAAATCAGAACATTAAAATAAAATGCCAAACCATTTAACCCACGATGAGTTCAGGACATTCGCCATGCTTTATGCGGCCAATGCAGACGGCCATATTTCCGCCGATGAAGAGGCTTTGATTAAAGAATTGCTGCCTTTAGATCATTATGAAGCCATAAAATCACAATTTTATGCCTGCTCTGACGCAGCAGTGATAGATTTGCTTTTTGATCATGGCACCCAATATTGCGCTACTCAGGAATCACGTGATCATTTAATGGCCGATATGCAAAAAGTATACCGGCAGTATAAGAATTTTTCTCCAATAGAGCGGGAAATACACCATTTATTTAAACGCATTTTTACTTAACTTATGGAAAGAAGAGATTTTGTAAAAAAAACGAGTTTTGCCACGCTGGGAGCGTTGGCATTCAGCGCCAAATCATACGCCCGCATTATCGGTGCCAATGACCGGGTACTAGTCGGTTGCGTAGGTTTTTCCGATCGGTTTAGGTCGTCGCACGTCCCGCCGTTTAAAGCCTTGATGAAAGAGATGAATTTTGAAATGGTAGCGGTATCTGACATCTGGAATCGCCGACGCGATGAAGGGAAAGCCTTCCTCGACAAAGAGCTGGGCACCAATGTCAGAGCATTCCGCAACAACGATGAATTGTATGCTTCCAAATCGGTTGATGCAGTCTTTATGAGCACGGCAGATTTCCAACACGCCATTCACACCATTGAAGCAGTTCGGGCAGGTTGCGATGTATATGCCGAAAAACCGCTTGCTGAAACAATGGCGGATAATCGGGCTGTTTTGGCGGCAGTAAGAGGCTCAAAGCAAATTGTACAAATAGGCTCTCAACGCCGCAGCGGGGAAAACTACCATGCAGCGGCTGATTATATTAAGTCGGGCAAATTTGGTTCGGTCGTGATGGTAGAATTGATTTGGAATGTCAACCAGCCGGGACGCTGGCGTCGGCCTGAATTGGTCAAAAACCTAAAAGAAACCGATGTGGATTGGAAACGTTACCTGATTAACCGGCCCTATGAATCGTTTGACCCGCGTAAATACTTAGAATATCGGCTGTTTTGGCCCTATTCCTCCGGCATTCCCGGCCAATGGATGAGCCACCAAATTGATACAGTACACTGGTTTACCGGACTGCAACACCCGCGCAGTGTGGTGGCCAATGGCGGCATTTACCAGTGGAAAGACGGGCGGCGCAATGCTGATACCCTAACGGTGGTATTTGATTATGGCCCGGCGAATGACCCGACATCCGGATTCCAGGTGCAATTTACTTCCCGGTTTTCCAATTCAGCAGGCGAAACCAAGGAGCTGTATTATTCCAACGGCGGTATGATTAACCTTGATACCAACGAGATCACCGATATCGGCGGTATGCAGGAGCGCGAGGCAAGTGCAATGGGGTTGAAGCCCAATTTATTGCTGCCCATGAAATTGCAAGGTACAAAAGTGGTTTACGATGCCAATACCGGCGGCGATACCCTGACCTATAGCCACATCAAAAACTGGATGGAATGTGTGCGCAGCCGCAAAGAGCCAAATGCGCCCATTGAAGCCGGGTATCAGCATTCCATTGCCACCATGATGTCGAACGCAGCGTACAGAACGGGCCAAAAAGTAACGTTTGACGAGAAAAAACAAGAAATTTTGGTTGGAGGAAAAGCTTGGAAACCGTTTAAGTAAACGTAAGAGGTGTAACCTTTGAGGCACGAAAAGGTGACATCTCGTCCACACCTTTGAGGCACGAAAAGGTGACATCTCGTCCACACCTTTGAGGCACGAAAAGGTGACATCTCGTCCACACCTTTGAGGCACGAAAAGGTGACATCTCGTCCACACCTTTGAGGCACGAAAAGGTGACATCTCGTCCACACCTTTGAGGCACGAAAAGGTGACATCTCGTCCACACCTCAGCCAATTAATACATCACCTAATTATTCCCATGGGAAAGTATCGCTGGACCATCTGCGCCCTGCTCTTTTTTGCCACCACCATCAACTATTTAGACCGGGCAGTGATCAGTTTGGTAAAAGAATCTTTAGATGCAGAATTTAAATGGTCAAAGACGGATTATGCCAACATTACCGTTGCTTTTCAGGCATCTTATGCCTTGACCATGGTTTTTGCGGGCCGTTTAATTGATTGGTTAGGTACAAAAAGTGGCTATGCCTTATCACTCCTGACTTGGAGTTTTGCTGCCATGGGCCATTATTTTATAAAAACCAATTTTGGGTTTTATATAGCGAGAATTAGCTTAGGTGCTACCGAATCGGGCAATTTCCCGGCGGCCATCAAAACCGTTTCCGAGTGGTTTCCCAAAAAAGAACGCGCCTTTGCAACCGGTGTTTTTAACGCAGGAACCAATGTAGGGGCGATTATCGCTCCTTTGACGGTACCTTTCATTGCTGTTTCATACGGCTGGCGCATGGCATTTCTCCTTACCGGAGCTGTAGGCTTGTTCTGGCTGATTTTCTGGTACTGGCTGTACGAAATTCCGCAAAAACAAAAGCGTCTGGGTAAGGCCGAATACGATTATATACACAGCGATGCCGACGAGCAAGCAGCCATTGCCGCCGACACGGGTGAAAAAGTACCCTGGGCAGGCCTCCTGCGTTTTAAACAAACCTGGGCTTTTGCACTCGGCAAATTTTTGACGGACGGTATATGGTGGTTTTACCTGTTTTGGCTACCCGACTTTTTGAAAGAACAATATCAATTGACAAAGACAGATATTGCCCTGCCCATTGCAACGGTATATATCATTGCAATGGCAGGCAGCGTCTTTGGCGGTTGGTTGCCGATGGCGCTCATTACGAAAGGCTGGGCAGTGTTCAAAGCGCGCAAAACCTCCATGTTGATATACGCAGCCTGCGTGGTACCCGTTGTTTTTGCCCAGCTATTAGGCACTTACAATATGTGGTTAGCCATTTTTATCATCGGTTTTGCGGCGGCAGCGCATCAGGCGTGGAGCGCCAATATTTTCACGACGGTTAGCGATATGTTCCCTAAAAAAACCGTAGCCTCCGTTATTGGTATTGGAGGCATGGCTGGTTCCCTTGGCGGTATTGTTATATCAAAAATGGCAGGCTATCTTTTTGATCACTATAAAGGATTGGGACATATTGAAACCGGTTATTACATCATGTTCATTGTCAGCGGATTATCTTATTTAGCCGCCTGGGGTTTGATGCACCTGCTAACCCCTCAAATGCGGAGAGTAGAACTTTAATTATGCGGTTGCTGATCTTTACTAATCGGGATTTGGCGGGCAATATTATGCTCAACCTGCTGCTGCCCACTTTGTGCAAAACACACAAAATACACATTTTTGTCTCTGACGCAGTGGGGGGCAAAAACACCAATCTTCCACCCGAACCTTTGCGTCAGTTGAAGTTTTTTGAGCAGCAACTGCCCAATGAAATACTGTTTCCGGCATTAGAACAGTCGGATCGCCCCGTCGGTGCGTATTATCTGACATTCAAGGAGTTATCAAGGCTGTATGAGGTGCCCATGGAGTCCTTAAACGAAATAAAATCGCCCGAAACACTGGCGCACCTGCAAGCGCTCCAACCCGACTTGGTGCTTTCCGTGCGGTACGGAAAAATATTTGGGTCCGCATTGCTCCAAATTCCGCGCCTCGGTGTCATCAACCTGCACTCCGGGTTACTTCCGGCCTATCGCGGGGTGTTAGCCACCTTTCGGGCGCTCAACAACGGTGATCAGGAAATTGGCTGCACCCTGCATTACATTGAAGACAGCAGCATTGATACCGGCGGGATCATTGGGTTTTCAACTATAGCAGCGCAGCCCGAACGCTCCTTGCTTTGGCATATTTTGAGCCTGTACCCAGCGGCAGCCGCCTTGGTGTTATCCACTATTGAGCGCATATCCGATGGCGAAAAACTAAACATACAACCGCAATCAGCAGCAGGCGCGGCTTACTATACATTCCCGACGGAAGCAGAAATATCCGTTTTTTTGAATAAAGGCTGGAAAATGGTGGATGATACGGACCTTTTAGCTTGTTATAAGCAGTTTCTTGGGCCGTGAAAGCGGCTCAACGCCTATTTTTTAAAATTCACGATTTTAGGTTGACCGCGATCCCTCTCAACCCCTAAACGCTCAACCCTAAACCACAACTCTCAACCGCATCTCATGCAACAAGATCAATTATTTAACGTAAACGGCAAAGTAGCCGTCATTACCGGTGGCTCCGGCATTCTTTGCGGTGCTATGGCAAAAGCCCTCGCCGAAAGGGGGGTAAAAGTGGGAATTTTGGGGCGAACCCCGGAGAAAAACAGCGCCATGGTGGCCGAAATAGAAGCTGCCGGAGGCCAGGCAATCGGCTTAGTGGCGGATGTACTCCATCAGGCAGCATTAGAGGCGGCCCGCCAAAAAGTGTTGGATAAGTGGGGGCGAATAGACATCCTCATCAACGGTGCAGGCGGCAACATTCCCGGCGCTGCCATCCCTCCCGGCCAAAATTTTTTCGATGACCACCCTTTTGCCAATTACAAACGCGTCGTGGAACTGAACCTCGACGGTACGGTATTACCTACGATGGTTTTCGGACAGGTGATGGCCCGCCAGAAATGGGGCAGTATCATCAATATCTCCTCTATGACTGCCGCGCAGGCCGTCACACGAGTGCCAGGCTATTCCAATGCCAAAGCTGCAGTAGATAGTTTCACAAAATGGTTAGCCGTAGAAACCGCCCTGAAATTTGGGGAAGGCATCCGGGTAAACGCCATTGCACCCGGTTTTTTCATCACTGATCAAAATCGAATGTTGCTCACTACCCCCGATGGCGGCTATACCGAACGCGGTGCATCGGTCATCCGAAAAACACCTGCGGGCCGATTTGGAGAAGCCGACGAATTGGTGGGAACCTGTATTTGGTTGTGCAGCGATGCTGCTAAGTTTGTGACGGGTACTATTATACCGGTAGATGGAGGTTTTTCGGCTTGGAGCGGGGTGTGAGATAGTCCACAATTAGACAGTTAAACTTTTTTATTATGACATTACTTCAAACATGGCGCTGGTTTGGCCCCAACGACCCCATCAGCCTGCAAGACATCCGGCAAGCCGGGGCAACTGGCATTGTATCAGCCTTACACCATATTCCCAATGGCGAAATTTGGTTACAGGAGGCTATCCGCGAACGGAAATCCGTGATAGAAAACGGAAATTTGCGCTGGTCGGTCATAGAAAGCATTCCGGTACACGAAGACATCAAACGCCGTTCGGGTAATTACAAAAAGTACATTGAAAACTATAAAATCAGCCTGCGCAACGCCGCTGCCTGTGGGATACCAACAGTGTGCTACAATTTTATGCCCATTTTAGACTGGACCCGTACCGACCTGGCTTACAGGGTGGAAGACGAATCGGAGGCACTGCGCTTTGACATGGTAGAAATTGCCGCTTTCGATGCCTACCTCCTGAAACGAAAAAATGCAACAGCAGATTACAGTGATGCGGTGTTGGCCCGCGCTGCCGAATGGGCGGCTAAAGCGGAGGAAGCCAGTAAAAATTTGCTCATAAAAAATATCATCGCCGGTCTGCCCGGTTCGGAAGCATCCTACACCGTTGAAACCTTCCGCCAGCACTTAGCCACTTATGCTGATGTCAATGCAGCGATGTTACGCCAGCATTTGATCGAATTTATTAAAGAAATTGCCCCGGTAGCCGAAGAAAACGGTATCAGTTTGGCTATTCACCCGGATGATCCGCCGTTTAATATTTTTGGCCTGCCGCGAGTAGTTTCCACAACTGCCGATGCCGAGACGGTCATTGCCGCTTATGATACACCAGCTAATGGACTTTGTTTCTGTACCGGCAGTTATGGAGCCAGAGCAGACAATAACCTGCCCGAAATGATGCGACAACTCGGCAGACGGGTCAACTTTCTGCATTTTCGCAGTGTTCAACTCGAAAATGATGGCTCTTTCTACGAAGCAAATCATTTAGAAGGTTCGGCACAAATGGCCCTCGTCATGAAAGCTACCATAGAAGAGCAAAACCGACGCCAGGCAGCAGGCCGGACTGACCTCGCCATCCCTTTTCGGCCCGACCATGGCCACCGTATGATGGGCGACCTGACCACTTTAAAAAAATCTAATCCAGGATATTCTCTGTATGGCAGGATGCGCGGATTGGCGGAGTTGAGAGGTTTGGAGGCAGGACTGCGAACTACCATGGTTAACTCAATCATTTAACATTAAAAATAAAAATAATATGGAAAAAATACGTGTTGCACTTATTGGTTTTGGATTGTCCGGGCGATATTTACAGGCCCCATTTTTTACCAATCACCCTGATTTTTTGCTCAAAAAAGTCTTTACCAACAATCAGGAGCCTGAGAAAATTTTTCCACAGGTAAAAAAAGTAACCGAACTGTCGGAAATACTGCATGACCCTGATATTGATTTGGTAAGCATTTGCACACCCGGCGCTACACATTTTGAATTAGCCCTGCAAGTTCTTCGCGCCGGCAAACACCTATTGGTAGAAAAACCATTCACCCCCACGGTGAAAGAAGCAAATACACTCATAGACTTAGCTAAATCATTGAATAAGTACCTGTTTGTGTTCCAAAACCGACGCTTCGACAGCGATTTTCTGACGGTCAGGAAAATAATAGAACATGGTTGGCTGGGTGACCTTTTGCGTTTTGAAGCCCATTATGACCGTTTTAAACCTGTTTTAAATACAAAAAAATGGAAAGAGACTCCCGCTCCGGCAAATGGCATTTTGTATGATCTGGGTGCCCACATTATTGACCAAAGTATTGCCTTATTTGGAAAGCCCCTCGCCGTTTGGGGAGAATCTTATACCCAACGAGCGGGTTCTGCTATTGAGGATGCGTTTGATATTCGATTGGATTACGGAAGGTTGAAAGTCCACCTTTCTTCCAGCCTGATGGTGCGCGAACCCCTGCCGCGCTATGTGCTGCACGGTACAAAGGGATCATTTGTGAAATACGGCATAGATGTACAAGAAGATCATCTCAAGGCGGGTTTATTGCCCGATATGCCAGGCTTTGGGGTAGAATCTGCCGAATTTCAAGGTATTTTGAATACAGAGACCGCAGGCTTGTCTTTTCGTGGAAAGGTAGAAACGCTCCCCGGCGAGTGGAAAAATCTCTTCCAAAATATAGCAGATGTCTTGTTGCGTGGTACTGATCCTGTCGTTGCACTGGAAGATATTGTGACCCAAATTGGCATTATCGAACAAGTTAGTGCCGGATAATCAGTGAATCATTGCTTAGGCAACTCCGATGATATTTCATAAAGAATTGATCCATATAAAAAAATTAAAGCCTGTGTGTATGTTTAAAACACCGTATCTTTGCCTCCATGATTCTTAATCAACGAACCATTGCACTGCGTGCACAGGTAGAAGACATTGTCAAAGATTTACAAGCTTTGAGTCAGGAAATAGGTCATCAGGAACTGGCTTCCATGGTTGGCGAATTGCGCAACCGAATGAACGAGCCATTTATGTTCGTGATCGTCGGCGAAGTCAAAGCGGGAAAAAGCAGCTTTGTCAATGCCCTGCTTGATACGGGCAGGGATATTTGTGCGGTAGCACCGCAACCCATGACGGATACCATACAACAGATTCTTTATGGGGAAAAAGAGGAGGTCATTGTCGTCAACCCCTATTTAAAAAAGATTCTGCTGCCAGTAGAAATCCTCAAAGAAATAGCCATTGTGGACACTCCGGGCACCAATTCTATTGTGACACAGCACCAGGAGGTGACCGAACGATTTATTCCGGCCAGCGATTTGGTAATTTTTGTTTTTGAAGCCAAAAACCCGTATCGGCAATCGGCGTGGGAATTTTTTGACTTTATACACCGCGACTGGCATAAAAAAATCATTTTCGTACTTCAGCAAAAAGACCTGATGTCGTCTGAAGACCTCGCGGTGAATGAACGCGGCTTGTACGATCATGCAATAAAAAAAGGTATTGCGCAACCCGTGATCTATTCCGTGAGTGCAAAGGCCGAAATGGAAGGCCATTTTGATCAAAGCAATTTCTCTGAAGTGCGGGATTATATTCGTACGCACGTCACGGGTGGCCGTGGTGCAGCACTCAAACTCAAAAACAACCTGTCCACGACCCGCAATATTCTGGAGCGCGTTGGCAATGACCTGCATACCCGATCAGAACAATATAAAGTAGATGTCGCGTTTCGGGATGACATCAAACAAACCTTAGATAATCAGGAAAAAAAATCCAATCATCAGGCGAATATCCTGATTGAAAACCTGCTTAACGGGTTTGACCGCATTACCAAACAAACGGGCGACGAGCTGGCTAATGGTTTATCGTTCCCAAGTATGCTGGCGCGTTCTTTTAAAGGCATTTTTAGTCGTCAAGCCTCCATCAAAGACTGGTTGGATGAGTTGGCCAAGAAATTGGAACTCAACCTGAATGCGGAATTGCGCACCAAACTCAACGATGGCGTGGTGGATTTGGCAGACAGTGTGCAGCAAATGGCCAAGATGATTGATCTGAAAGTAAAAAGCAGCAATACCATTGTCAAAAGTGATTCTTATATTTTTGAAGATATTGCCAACAAGCGATCAGCGGTTTTAAAAGAATTACAAGATGCATTTGCACGATTTATGGCTCGTTCCGAAAACTTTACGGACACCCGTTTGTTTCCTGACAATGCAACTGTATCACCCAATATAGCCGCCAGCAGTGGAGCAGCCATCATCGGCTTTATTTTGGCTGCCGTGTCTAACCTCACCGTGTTGGATATTACCGGTGGTGTTTTAGCGAGTATTGGAATATTGTTTGCCGGTATTACAGCAGGTGTTCAGCGCAGGAAAATCGTAAAAGGTTATCAGCAAGAAATTGCTAAAGGGCGCGAAAAAATGGAAGAAGCATTAGAAACCAAACTCCGGGGCTATGTCAAAATTATCAAAGGTCGTATCGGAGAAAATTTTGACGACTTAGATGCCCTTTTAGCCAATGAGTGTACCCAAATTGACCAATATCGCGCCAGATTCGACTCCCTAAATGCCAGAACTACAGAAATTGATGAAAGTTTAACCATTACAAATTGATGAAAATTGGCATTGTCTGCTACCCTACCTATGGCGGCTCCGGTGTAGTTGCAACCGAATTAGGATTGGGCCTTGCCCGCAGGGGCCATCAAGTACACTTCATTACCTACCGCCGACCGGTTCGATTGGCTTATTTCCACGCTAATGTGTTTTATCACGAAGTAGACAACGAGGATTACCCGTTGTTTGAATACGCGCCTTACGACACAGCATTAGCCTCCAAAATTGTGGACGTGGTGCGGTATCAGGATTTAGATATTTTACACGTACATTATGCCATTCCCCACGCAGCAGTGGCGTATTTAGCCAAAAAAATTCTGCTCGCACAAGGGCGCTACATTCCGGTGGTGACTACCCTGCACGGCACCGATATTACCTTAGTGGGCAGCAACAGAGCGTTTTCGCCCGTGGTAGAGTTTGGCATCAATAAAAGTGACGGCGTGACGGCTGTATCGCAAAATCTGAAAGAAGAAACGCTAAAATTGTTTAATATTCAACGAGATATACGCGTCATTTACAACTTTATTGATTTTGAGCGCTTTAAAAAAGTTAATAAAGATCATTTTAAAAAAATAATTGCCCCGGAAGGCGAGCGCATCTTGGTTCATACTTCCAATTTTAGAAAAGTGAAGCGCGTGGAAGATGTCATTCTGATTTTTCAAAAAGTATATGAGCACCTCCCGTGTAAACTTCTGATGATCGGCGATGGCCCCGAACGCCAAAATGCAGAACGCAAATGCCGCGAAATTGGATTGTGTGATGAAGTGCGTTTTTTGGGCAGACAAGATGCCATTGAAGAACTCTTAGCCATTTGCGATCTGTTTATCATGCCTTCCGAAACGGAGAGCTTTGGTTTGGCGGCCCTCGAAGCCATGGCATGTCAGGTGCCAGTCATCTCCTCCAACGGCGGCGGTTTGCCGGAAGTAAACATTCACGGGGTAACCGGCTACATGAGCGATCCCGGCAATGTGACAGAAATGGCCCAATACGCCGTTCAGTTACTCAGTGATGATGCCTTACTGAATCAGTTCAGAATCAATGCATTGGAACAGGCAAAACGATTCGACATTGACAGTATACTGCCGGAATACGAAAGTTATTATGAAGAAGTATTGAAAAATAGTATGTATAAAGTAGAGTGATAATTGGAGAATGGAAGATTTATTTACTCGTTCCTGAGTCTGTTAGTTTGCGCAGGTTTTCTAACGCATCTTTTAATGCCTCAATTGTTTTTTCTTTCTCCTCAATCGTTTTTTCTTTCTCCTCAATCGTTTTTTCTTTCTCCTCAATCGTTTTTTCTTTCTCCTCAATCGTTTTTTCTTTCTCCTCAATCGTTTTTTCTTTCTCCTCAATCGTTTTTTCTTTCTCCTCAATCGTTTTCAAGGCTTTTTTTTCTTCTTCCCGATGTAATTTTCGTTCTTTTCTAATAATATCTTTTTGCATCAGAATATTGCGCTCCTTTGCCGCCAATTCTCCGATGATATCATCCTCCAAATCCATCGTTTTTCGCACATCCGGCTCGCTGGCGGCTTTTTGTAGTCGCCGGATGAGCGGACGGTATTTTTGTTGAAAATCTTCTTCCTGCACGTTCAGTATATGGTCGTCGTCGGTGCAATTACTTTGATCAAAAACACTTAGTAGTATCTCTAATTCATTGCGCCGTTTTGCTTTCAGGGCTGGTATTAAAATCGTGTAACTTTCATGGTTCAGGCTGTCTATAAAATACTCTTTTACATTGATTTCTTTTCCGGTGCCAACATCAATGTAGGTCTTAGGCGATTTCACTACCGGAATATTGCGGATATTGTCTAATTCATGTCCTAAAAAATAAATACTAATAATTTCGCAGGCTTTTTCATGCCGAATACCGTCTTCATCAATCACTTCGTACACATTTTTTTTATTGCTGTACTGATCGCCGAGATATCGTCTAAAACGCATGATGTCTCCCGCAAATTTCGCTTTTTGTATCTCGATAGTCACAATTTTTTCCCCTTCCGGTGTTTTGATTTTTGCGGCAAAATCAAGGCGATACACGGTTAAAGTACTCAGGTCTTTTTTCTTTTTCCTGTATTTTTTGACCGTTTTTATGGCTGTTTCATCAATATTGACGGTAAATTCTTTGGGGCTAAAATCTAAGAGTTCTATTTCCTGACCGATGATGGAGGAAATGAGGAGCCGGGCGACTTTCGCATCTTCCATGAGGTATTTAAAAACCACATCATATATCGGATTGGCTATATACATAAAACAACTAATAGCAGAATGTCTGCAAAGGTAGGTTTTTTTTTCGAAAACACCAATTTTTTCTTAAATTGCTCAAAATAGTATTTGACCGGCAGCGAATAGGGAACGGGAACAAGTAACTAAAAGTTGATTATTTCGGGTGGATCATTTTTGGTTCAGATAACCATCTTTTCCCGATAAAAGATCGGGGAAAGTAGCGCTAATAGTGGCACTCTTTAAGCAAAAATAATACTCTTTAAGCAAAAATAGCACTCTTTAAGCAAAAGAGGGGTAGTATGGCACCAACGGGGACACATAAAATGGTTAAGTTGTGAGTCTCCTCCGAAAAGTCGGGGCTTCATTTTTATTAGCATTTTCATTGGAAAAAGGGGTAAAATCGGGCTAAAAGTATCGAAAACTTGAAAATATTTTCGCTGTGTAGCAGCCAAAAGTACTGCATTGGACTTTTCGGAGGGGACTCGGTTATTATTTACTCATTCCTATAAAAAAAACCGTCGTACTTTGGTGCCAAATTTTACCCGGCATACACAAAAATGACCCGCTACTCTACCCTTTTACTACTCCTGTCCTGCTGCTTTTTCACCCCGCTCGCAGCACAAACCCTTTCCATCGGTTTCAAAAACCCTGATACCCTCTTTGTTTGTGGCGAAAGCCGCTTTGAAATCACCCTTAACAACAGCAGCACAACTGCTGCTGGGGAGGTGCGCACCAAAATGACCCTCCCGGCCGGTGTTCGTTATGTGCCCGGCAGCGTGTTGGGTGCTAACGAAGCCAATATAAGCAATACCGCCCTACCGGAATTTTCCGTGACGGCAGATATACCCGGTGGCGGTACCACCAAATTGACCGTGCTACTCCGGGCAGATTGCGGAGCCATAGCCCCTCTCAACAACGGGGCCATTTTTACTAATAGCATTTCGGCCACTTGGAATGGCGGCGGCAGCACACAAATTACTACCGGTTCTTATAAAGTAGAAACAGGATTAGTACTGATTACCTCCGTCACCCCCCTATCCCTCAGCGGGAAAGCAGGAGAGATTGTCACGCGGACCATCACCATCAAAAATACCCGACAAGGTCCGATTAATTTACTAAAATTTTCCGATCAGCACCTGCCGGGCCTGTCCATGCAACTCACCGGCATTGGCGGCCAAAACATCGGCACTACTTTCTTTCAGGTGGATGTGCCGGGCAATATTTTTACTACCATTGGCGACGGAGATAACCTGCTGGAGTTCAATGAAATCCTCGTGCTCACCGAACAAATCACCATCACTGCCTGTCAGGATGTATCATTTCCCATCTCCTCCGTGATTCGAGTGGGTTGGGGCTGCGACGGGACACTGTGTCAATCGGATACCGCACAAGCTGCAGTAATCGTTTTGCCTTCTGATCTCAACCCGAACCTGCGTTTTTCTGCCACGTATCGCCCTCCCTTCAATCTGTGCGCCCAAACGGCCAATGTACAGGAAATAAAAGTTATCAATACCGGAGGCGGCGCCGCGCAAAACGTACAAATAGACATTTCAGCCTTCAATCCTGCCGGAGAAGCCATTCAGGGCTATACTGCCCGTTGGTTTAATGGGTCTGTTTGGCTGCCCTTGTCGGCGGCGCCCGGCAAACCAGTCAAGTTTACAGATTGCCCGCGCGACAGCCTGTTTGAAAACATAGTAGTTACCGTTCCCGTCGTTCCTGCCGGTGATACCATATTGGTTCAGTTTACAGCCTACAATTGCAATCCGACCTGTTCTGTACCCGTGGGTTCGTTTCGGGGCAAGTATTTTTACAATAAAATCTGCCCGGCCAGCGATTTCGCCAATGGAATCATTGATTTTGACGTGGATACCTTCCTGACCAATATGGATGCCGTGGTGGAATTTGAGATTGGAAGGTGCCTACAGGATAATGAAGTAAATACCTTTGATTACAAAGTCAGAACCGGTTTATTAAAACAAGACAGTGCCTATTTGCACGTTGCCTTCAACCTGCCTTGGGGCATTTTCTGGGATCCATCCTGCCCCCTTATTTTAGACGGGAAATCGCCGGTCACCACCCAATTGGATACTATGGGTCGGGCAACCATCCTGAAATTGGTGTATCAACTGCCGTTTTCTAAAGATTCAGCCTCGGGAAAAATCTGTTTGCGCAACGTCTGCCAGGATCCGTCCACCTACCTGCCTCCGGTAGATTCCATTCCGGCAAGGAGCCTTCCCCTCACCATTTTTCAGGTAGAACCCGGCTGTCTCCCTTGTGAGCAATTGGTCAACGTCGTTACACAGGTATCAAAAAAGCCGGATATTGCGGAAAAATGCGGCTACTCCGCCTGCGACCAATTCAAATTGGTGCTCAATTGTGGCTGCGATATCCCGCCGGCAATTGCGGGTTCCGCTTTTAGCACACAGCGCAGCAACCTCGGCTTCCGCGATGACAATGACGACCGAAAGGCCGACAGCAATGCACGGGCCAATTCGGCTTTAGTGCGGTTAGACCGTTTCATGACCGGCGATACCATGCACACCAACTTACGCGTGAAAGTACCCGAAGGCGGTCTCCAGGTGTTCGACTACCGGATTTTTACGGAATTGTGGAACAGCGATGTAGGTATTGACGGAGGCGATAATTTTAATTTTGTCAATGGTTCGGTTGTCTTTACCAACGCAGATAAATTGAAATACCTCGGCGGCACCTTACTACTAAAAAAAGCCAACGGCGCCACCTACGAGTGTAAGTTTAATCAGGTGGCTGCCCTGTCCGACCAACACGGTGTTTTAGTGGCCCGCCCCAATAACAAACCGCCCAGTATCGTCGACAACGGTGCCTCCATGTTTCGGCAGTTCAGCGTTGACCCCAAAAAACTCGCCGCCGCCGGTTGTATGCCCGCCGGCACTACCCTCTCCGCCGGCGATTCCATTATTATAACCGGCGATTACAAATTGGACTTTAACTTCACCGCCTCTACATCTGCAAGACCTCCATTGGTCAATTTCCGTAACACGGTCTGTGGTACCGACCGTGTTATCGCCGGAAAATTTGACTCGCTCATTTGTCGTGCCGGCGTGATGCTCCAATACACGGGTCATATCGAAAGCGCCCAATTCCCCATTTATGGCATTCGGGTTTGTGAAAATGCAGCGGAAATTTTACCTTTCAAATACAATCTGCGGATAGCACGCGGAAATTTATTCCCTTTTGAGGTGCGCCCCATCGCCAAATTGCAGACATTATTGCACGATTTGCCCGCCGTACTGCCCCTCCCGACGGCCACTTTGCGCTCGCTCAACCTACAGGAAACCACGCCCGTATTGACCAATCAACCAATGACCCCCACTTTAGCGGGTGGCAGAATCCGATTGGACTTTAACCCGTTTTTCCAAAGTCCGATGGATGAAGGGTTCAACGCAGTAGTGGGTTTGACCTTTGCCCCAAATTGCTCCTACACCGGAGCCGTTTCCAATACCCGATCTTCTGTCAGCGTTTTATACAACAATATTTGCCTGCGCGACCCCGTGCTTTCTACCCTCGACTCCGCACGATTGGCCTATTTTGCAGCAGCTCCTCGTTTGAATTTAGCCTTGAAAGACAGCATATTAAATGTGAGCACCGAAATTGCAACGGCCAACTTTGAATTGGAAAACACCTCCCCGTTTGAAGCCCTCAATTCCTGGGTCGTGGTGGAGAGTGATGGGTCTTTAGATGACCTTGAAATACTGCGCCTGCCCGGTCTGCAACCCGTTCCACGCATCGGCACGGTATGGCAAACTGGCACCCTCGGCGCTTTTAGCAGCACCAAATTTATCCTGCGCGCCAAAAGCAATTCCTGTAAAAAAATAACCATTAAACTCACTTACGGATGGAATTGTGTGCCGTTAAACAGCCTTGCCAGTGAAACTTGTGGCGCACAGACGCAAACCATACAACTGCGCCCGCTCTTCCCGGTATTGGAGTTAGTGTCCCCCACCCTGCTGCCGCCGCTACGATTGTGTACGCCTTCCGAGTATTATGAATTTGAAATATATAATGCCAATGAAGGCCGTGCGTATGACGTGGTTGGCCAGATAAAACTACCGCCCGGATTCCGTATTTTGCCCAATACTTCGCAACTCTCTTACCCCTCCGGCTCGCCTTTTGTCAACCTGCCGGAGCCACAGCCGTTGCCCGGAAACACCTGGAAATGGAACCCGGAAGCGGTATCTGCGGCCCTGAAAAACGAAGGTTTATTGGGCAATAGCCAAACGCCCGGCCACTCCATGCGCATCCGCTTTAAAGTGCAGGCAGAATGTGGTGCCACCGCCAATAGTCAGCCCGTATTTGGCACGGAAGCCGTGCTACCCTGCGGTATCGGCTCTAATACCCTGCGCAAACCCGGCCCGCCCATCGCTATTCTGGGCCTGATGCCTTCCTACAGCATCAATCCAACGCTCACTGCCGCCGGCCCGCTGCTCTGCGGAGCCACCATGGATATTACTGCCTCACTGAGCGCCGATGGCGTACCCGGAGCCGGTGATAGTTTGTACATCAACCTGCCGCCGGGCGTTTCTTATATTGACGGCTCCTACACAGCAGGCAGCAATGCACCTTCCGGGCCTCCTCAACGCATTGGAGCCGCTTTGCGACTGCCCTTGCCTACGGCATGGCCAGTTGGAAGTACCCTGAAATTTACGTTTAAAATAAAATACGACAACCCTGCAGGTTGTGACGATAAAATCATCACGCTGGCAGCGCGGGAGAAAGCCACCGCCAATTGTGCCAATCAAAACTGTGCAGCCTTTATCACTACCGGAGAAACAGCGTTGACACTCTCCACCCGAAACCCGGAATTGGTGCTAAAAAACCCGGTCCTGACCTTGCAAAACAACCAGCCCGGCTTTAGCGCCAGTTTGGAAAACATCAGTATCGTGACCGCTTTGATGCCGTTGGTTCAGGTATTCTACGACCAAAATGGCAATGGCGTGATAGAGGCGGGCGAGCCGTTAGTGGGTACCTTTCAACAAACACAAAACATGAATCCGGGCATTGTCCGGGCCATTTCAGGCGCACTGACCCTGCCGGCAGGAGCCAGTTATTGCAACCTCATAGCCGTCATACCGGCAACCGAAAACTGCGCCTGTTCGGCTCGTCTGTATCCGTTTGACGGTCGGCCTACCATTACCACAGCACTCGGCCGTTGCAAATTGGAAGCAGTACCCATCAAAGGTGACAGTACCGCCGGACATACCTATCAATGGTTGACCACCACCGGAATCAGCTGCACCACCTGCCCAAATACCATTTACACCCCCGGCCCGGGTGTCCAAATCGGGCAATTGGTCACCTTGCTGTTGGAAGATCGTTTTGGCAATTGTGTGGTAGAGCGCCGCTACGACATTCAGTTTGGCGGCCCATTGGGCCTCTTAACCCCCAACCAGACTATCTGTAAAGGCCAAACCGTTTTACTGGAAGCAACCCCCGGAGGTACATACTCCTGGAGTGGCTCCGGCATCAGCGGTACTACCACCTCCAGCGTATTGGTGCAACCCGCCGTGATTGGCATCAACAATTACCGCGTAACCGTCACGTTGCCGGGTGGTTGCATCGGCAGCAGTTTGACGCGCATCAATGTGCTCCGTCCGGATACACTTACCTTGCCGGCAAAAAAAACCTGCACAGGCAACCCCGTTTCGGTGTTGGATGAAGTGACTGATCAACCCGGCAAGTACGCTCGTATTCTGACGGGTACGGATGGCTGCGACAGTGTTATCTTGCAGGAGCTGCGCGTCTATCCCAACCTGACGCAGGAAGTAAGGCCCTTGTGTCAGGGCGATTCCACACAAGTTTTTAACAAATGGGTGAAAAAACCGGGGGTAGTGTGTGCGTCCTTTAACGGATTTTCCGGGTGCGACAGCCTGCATTGTGTGGATGTAAAGAGCATAGCGCCCCCTGTCCTTCCGGTGCCCGACAGTGTAGTGCTCACTAGGGGCCAAACGGTTACTTTAGTGGCGCCGCCCGGACTGGCGAACTATGTGTGGACGCCCCAGTATAATCTGAGTTGCAACACTTGCCCCAACCCGAATGCTAACCCCGATACCTCCATTATTTATACCCTTCGAGTAGCGGACAGCAATGGTTGTGAAAATCAGGTGGGCTATCGCGTCATTGTCTTCCCACCGTGTTTTGAAGGATTTGCCATTCCCAATGCCTTTACCCCTGACGGCGATCAAATAAATGACACTTTTCGCGCAGTCCCAAACGAAGGATATGAAAAAGTGCGTTCCCTGACGATTTACAGCCGATGGGGTGAAAAAGTATTTCAAAGCACCACCGAAAACCCGCAATGGGATGGCAACATATCCGGAAAAGCAGCCCCCATGGATGTGTATTTTTGGCTGATGACGGTGGATTGCCGGGGGGAAATACGGGAGGAGAAAGGGGAAGTTACGTTGTTGCGGTAGTGGTTTGTTTTTTAGATTGCCGGCACGAGATTCAACCGCTTAGTTTACAGTGTACTTAAGGAACGGGTAAACGATAATTTAGGAACGGTAAAAAAATAAAGTAACAATCTTATCTGATTCCTTTTTACCCAAACTGCCCATCTTTTTACTCGTATAGCCCTACATTTACCCACAATAATCTTAAAAAAACGCTTACCTTTGTCCTCGAATTCAACTGTGTAGTATATGCAAAGATTACCGATTGGCCGACAGGATTTTGCCTCCATCCGGGAAGAGGGTGACCATTGGAGCGTAAATACCCGTCAAAACGCCTCCCCAATCGTTACATAGAGTGCTGAATTGCCTAATCCTCCGCGTGCGTAGTCCAGCCGAAGGTGTATGTGTTGTTTCTTGTCAAATTCAAACCGCAATCCGGCTCCGGCATCATATCGAAGTTGAGGGTTCTCGGATGGGCTACCCATTACCGAACCTAAAGAGGCAAATCCTACGCCTTTTAAGCGCCAAAATAAGGGAACGCGTAATTCAGATTGCAGGGAAACGGCGTGTTGATCGCGGTATTTACCGGCAAAATAGCCGCGCAGCCGTTTTGGGCCACCTAACTGGGGCAGTGAAAAAAAAGGAGCAGCACCGTAAGTCAATTGCAGCGAAAATTGATTGGCCCACACCACTTTTTTACTGCGGCCAAGCGACTGATACCAGGCTGTTTCATTCGAGCACCGTACATATTGGAACGGGCTGCCGGTTAGTTTGTTTTCTGACAGTATAAACGTTTCTGCATAAAAACCTTTTTTGGCATAAAACGGATTATCACGCGTGTCGTATATCCAAACAGCTCCAAGGCCGGAGGAAAATCCGCCATTGGCACCCGGTATTGGATAGTTGACCAACAAACCGTTGGGTTCGCGTTCGAGCATGTTGAAATAATCCATGGAATACCGTAACCCCACCAAAGAACGGGCATTGATGGAGCGGGCAACATTGAGCCTCAGGCGCGGGTATTGCGCCGTAAAATATTCGATAAAATCATTGGAATACCGATTACCAATGCCAAAAAACTGGTACAAATAGCGATACCAACCCACTTCACCGTTGACCCGCCATTTGCCGCCATACCATTGGTAGGGAAAATACAGCAACCATTGTTTGCGCTGTGTGTAAGCCACGCTAAACAAAACACTGGAACGCAGCGGCTGCCCTTTGAACGAGACAATGCCACCGCCACCAAATCCCCACCCGGTATCGTAACTAAAAAACAACACAGGTAATCCAAATACCCGTACTTTCCGATCAGGTACCGTATCGGAAGGGAGAGAGTCTTTACACCACAAGATATTTTTGCCCAACGCAGTAGCACTCAGGCTGATGAATAGTAAAAAAAATAGGTAGCGAATGGTTATTTATTTATTGATTTGACTGTGGACTGTTTGACTGTGGACTGTTTGACTGTGGACTGTTTGACTGTGGACTGTCTGACTTTTGTTTACTCCCCGGGCTTATACGTCCGTTCCGCGTGTTTCACAATATCTTCCCGGTAAAAAAGCACGTCTTTAAATTTGCCTTTGGTGTAAATTTCTGCCTGATCGCGGAAGTGCTTAGAAGCAGGATCGCTATTTTGCCCTCCGGCTAACAGCGATTTGGCTTTTATTTTATCACCAAACTCTACCGCACAAATAAAACTATTGCCATTTACGCCGTATCTTTTTTTGGTGCCGGGAAAATAACGAGCGTTGTAGGAGGGCAGCATACCCCACGTGGAAGAGGTATAAGCAACGGGCAAACTGGGGGCTACATCGCTGTAAGGCTGTTCTATTTCCGGAGAAATGCGCTGGAAACGGTTGAGGTCGCCCCAGGGGATTTTCCAGGTGCCAAATTTTCGTTGCAGGTCGCGTACCGTAGCAACAAAGGGTTGCAGCAGCAAATCGGGCATCGTGCTGGTAGTAGTCACGATAAACTGTTGCGTTTTTTCCACCTGATCGGCTTCTTCATCGTCTACCACCAATGTTTTTTGAATGGCGGGCAGGAGCCGCTGCCCCCATTCTACGGCTAAGGTAGTGGCCACCGATTGCTCCGAGCTGCGATAATCCCAATTCTTCAGTATTTCCATCGGCTCTTTCAGCTGAGCAGCAATAGAATCCTTTCGCTGTACGCGTTGATCGTATACCTTTAGTAGGGCGGGTATCAATAACTCAAAAGCGACCATATAAGTATCGTACCCGGCAGCGATGACCTTGTCTATATCGTATTTTTGGTTCCTTTTTAACACTCGAACCGCATTTAATCCCCTAAAATTTTCTCCATCCGGGGCCATGTACGCCGGGTAATTGCTTTTACGGGGGCTATTTTCTCCGGCTGCGGTATAAGGCGTGGAGTTGCAATTTTGAATCCAACCATTGGCAGGATTGTAGATGTGCACGGATTCCTGAACCGGATGCAGTCCTTTCCATTCTGTTGCGGCGGTAGTGCCGTCTACTGGTTTTGTCCAGTCGTATTTTGTATCCCGAATAGGCATAAAATTACCGTGCCAGTAAGCAATATTGCCCGATTTATCGGCATAAACGGTATTGTTGGAGGTATTAGATAACAAACCCATGGTTTTTTTAAAGTCTTCAAAACCAGTCGCTTTGGTGCGCTGCCAACTTTGCTTCAGCCCGTTGATGGAGCGGTTATTGGCTTTCATGCTCAGGTATTGCCCGTTGCGTTTGGCCATAATGGGGCCGTGACGGGTGAAAAGGGCATCCATGGTTTTTGCACTCAATTGCCCGTTTTCCCGGTAATGAAAAGTCATTTTTTTTACTTTTACCGGCTGCTCCCTGCCTTGGTACGTGTAAAACATTTTCCCGTTTCGCTGGCTGATTTTCTCCACGTATAAGTCGGAAATATCGGTGTAATTGGAAGTATGCATCCAGCCGCAATTTTCGTTAAATCCCTGATAAACAAAAAATTGCCCCCAGGTAACAGCCCCATAAGTGTTGAGCCCTTCCTCGCTGACAACGTGTACTTCCGGGCGAAAATAAAACGTGACGTGTGGATTGATGTACAAAATGGCCTTGCCGGATTCTGTAATGGACGGCGCAAAAGCAAAGCCATTGGAGCCGGTGAGTATTTCTTCGGTTACATCGGGTGTAACCGCACCGGTTGATTCACCGCCATCGGTGTAAAATTGCTTTAATTCTTCGGTGGTAATATTGTCGGTATTGATCGCCCCAATGCTACCATCCGTCCATAACAACGGATACCAAGGCTGAAAACGCGGCAGCAAAGCAGGGTGTACTTCAGGGTGTTTATACAGATAGTAATTGATACCGTCTGCGTAAGCATTGAGCAGTTTTTTGAGCCAGCGAGGCGCCTTTTTATAATCGGCCATTGCGTCCGAGGAATCTATTACCATACGAATCAACAGGTCTTCGTAGAGTTCGGAAACGCCTTTTATTTCGGCCATTCGGCCCAATTTTTCAATATAATTCATCTCCACCCGCTTAAAATCGTCTTCACACTGGGCATACAGCAGGCCAAAGACCGCATCGGCATCCTTTTTCCCATAAATGTGCGGAATGCCCCAATTATCCCGAATGATCGTGACACGCTGGGCTTGTTCCTCCCAGCGGGCAATTTCTTTTGGCGTAAAAACCTGCGCGGAAAGCAGCGAAGGCAGGACCAATAACAATGAAATTTTTATAATATGATTCATGAAAAATAGTGTTTTAATGTTTTAGTGTTTTGGTGTTTTGGGATACGTTTACAGATGAAACCAATGAATTAATTGTTAAAATATTTAAAGTTTAAATAATTGATAATGAAGTAATTATTTGCTTTTGCTTGGCGGTCACCCCCTACCCCCCTCAATGGGGGAACCGTAGAGTACTCCGCGATGCCTTTGGGGTTTGAGGAATTAAGTATCTGAGAAATTGAGCGGTACACACCGATACATCAACAATCATATTTCATGTAATCATCAATCGTCAATCAAATACATCACGGTATGCATCACGGAACATCAACAATCATATTTCATGTAATCATCAATCGTAAATCAAATACATCACGGTATGCATCACGGAACATCAACAATCATATATTGTGTAATCATCAATCGTCAATCAAATACATCACGGTATACATCACGGAACATCAACAATCATATTTCATGTAATCATCAATCGTAAATCAAGAAGTCTGGTGTTTTGGTGCACTCTATGGTACTCCTCGCTCCTTTCCCCGCTCTCTTCCCTCCTCTCTCATTTCCGTTTTGCTTTTTTCAACAACGTTTCTGCCTCCTGATCACCGGGCCTGAGTTTCAGGGCTGTTTCAAAATACAATACGGCCAAAGAATCCTGATCGTTGGCTGCCATTGCTTTACCCACCAATTTGTAGCGCTCAAACAACACTTCCATATCTTTCGGTATTTGTTGGGTTAAGTTATTCAAATAAGCATCCGGGCTGATTTGCCGGGCGCTTTGATATGCTTGCAGCGCGGCGGGCAGCTCTCCGGCGGCACCAACCCGGCTGTTTTGGTTAGTTTTTACCCATACCCTTATGCTGTCGCCAGTGGCAACATAACGGGCAATAGCGGACCAATCAGCTTGCATTTTTAGCACGTTTTCCCGTTGATCTCCTGGCAAACCGCTTGCAAAAACTTGCAATTCGGACAATTTTTGCAACGCACCCGGATATTTTCCACTCATTTTCAAGCCAATAGCCACTTCACGTTGCACTTCATAGGCTTTTTTAGCCATTTCCTGCCGCGCACGATACGCCAACACAGCAGCAACGATAGCAATAGCCGCTAATGCAATACCCACTGTTGCAATAAAAACGGCCTGACGGCGCTTTTTTCGCTCGGCTAATAATTCTGCCTGTTCTGTTTCTTTGAGTTTAGCATCGCTGTCACGAATGAATTGCCATACTTTGGCCTCCAATCGCGGTTCGAGTTGGAGCAAAAATTCCTCAATCATGTTGAGTTGACGGCGGCTAAGGTACTCGCCCGTATCAGCAAAATCGCGGTAATTATTTTGCAAACGAGCGTAGGTCTCCTGCAAACGACGGTCTTGCGTGCTGCGCCGTTGGTCAATGAGTGCCGCCAAAGCATCGTGCGCCAATTCCATATAATCATCAGAAAAACGCAACAAACGGGCTTGCTCTAATTTTTTACAACAAGCACCCAACAACACCGCGTTTATGGGTTGCAACAGCGCTCCCCAACGTGACTCCATTTCCAGTGCTTCACCTTTCCAGACATAACTGACCGGGCGTTTGGTACCCTCTTCCGATACAAAAGCATTTAATACCCGACGCACAGTATCGGGTTCCACGTTCTTATATTCCTGCTGCAACGCCTGTTGAATCCGGCTTTCCTGCTCCATCAGGAATTTTTCCAACACATTGTCTATTTTGCCCAACCGTTTCACACTTTCTTCATTCAATTTTAAGGGAAGCCAACCCTCCACGGCGGTCTGTTTATTTGGGTAAGCCTGTTTAAAATTTTCCCGATAAAGCATATCCAAATATACTTGCAGGTAAGGCAATTGAATGCCTGCTTTACCGCCACTTACCTGCGTAATAATTTGATCGTATACCGCCGCCGCAGGCGCTGACACCGTAATATTAAATGGCTTAAACGAACCTTCCAGCACCTGCCTGACTTTGGCGGCGCCCATCGGCTCCACGCGCAGACGGCGATCGAACAAAGCAGGTATAACACGCTCAAAATCATATAGTTGTGCTAAATACTCTTCCCTGATAATGAACAGTATACGGCAAGGCACAGGGCGATTGAGTACTCCTCGAACGGAGTGAATAAAGCGTTCCTGTTCTTTAGCCGAACCGAGAATAAACAATTCCTCCAACTGGTCGAAAATTAGGTAAGCCGGACGCAGGTAGGTTTCATAAATATCTTCTAATGCCGCAGCAATGCCGTCGGCAGTAGTTGCCGGAGGGCTGCCCGTAATGGCCGTCAGGGCCGTTTCTAAGGATTGATTAAGGTCGCTTTGCCTGCGCACAAAAATAGGATACCAGTCTGTTTGGTCGAAACGGCCAGCCAAACCACATTGCACGAGGCTGGTTTTTCCCGTACCCGACTGGCCATATACCAAAATGAGTCGGTTTTGCGTCACCATTGTGTAGAGTGCGGCAATTTCATCGCCACGCCCCCAAAAGGCTGCCTTATCAGCTGCCGTATAGGCATCTAACAATTTGAAAGGACTGGTTATCATGCGGTTGGCAGGGTTTGTTGGAGAATATAGTTGCTAAACGCCTCAAACTGTTCTTTTACCAACGGGAAATCATCCGGTTTAATCTCCCATAACGGGTCATCCGGTTTATACACGTATTTGTAACACCAGGTTTCCGCAGCCGGCAGGTAATGCGAAAAGAAATAGATTTTACAAATATCCGTGCGATCCTGATACGCATTTTCATCTAAAACAAAAGGCGAGAGATTGAGGTAATTCCAGGTTTCTACATTGATGAGCAGGATAGCGCGATTGTCTAATGCGGTTTCTATCGTCATGGAAGATCGCTCAAATCCTCCCAGCAGGTCGTGTAGCATGACGGTAGTATGGTCAAACTTAGGAGTGCGTTGGTGCCTGAATTTTTGCACGTCAATACCCTGAATAGCCGCCAATTTATAACGCGCTAAAAAACCCAATTTACCGTATAAATACGTTAAACATTCCTCTCCGCGTTTGCTCAGGTAGGCCAATTCGGCCAATTCCAATTGATCGTTGCGTACCTGAAGCCGGAGGCCGTTGAGGAAGTTCAGGGATTCTTCAAACAAAGGGTCTTTTTGAACCAAGGTATGCAGTTCATCCAATTCTTCCACAAAATAAGGAATTTTATTTTGATCAAAGATGACCATAGCCAGCCGCACCAATGCCAGAAAATCAAAAATTTCCCGGTCTTTTTTTGAAAGACGGAAAAAACCGCGCAACCCGTTGCGTTGCGGCGAGGTCATGTCCAATTTCCCACCCAGATCGTCATAAGTCTCCCATAATTGAGCCAGCAACGTAAAAGTCAGCAATTCCATCGCCGTATTGAACGCCGCTACAATCTGTCGCAATCGGGCTTCGCTGACCTTGTCGTATCCTTCATTTTCGTCTTCTACCGGCACCATTAATTTGCGTAGCGGCTCGGCTAAAGGCGCGGGCAAGGCATTGAGTACCGCTATGCGTTTTTTGGCTAATGTCACCACCTCTTTGCGCTGCATTTTTTTGTACAACAACCCCACCTCATCGTTGTAGGGCGCTAAAGCAGTGGTTAATGTGTCAATTAAATGTTGATTGGGTATAAATTGCGCCAAAATAGTTGGAACAAACGGTTGAACCGGCAATTTCCAGTCTAAAATATGTTCGGATTTGGCTTGGTGAAATAACCCCCAAACGCCTGCTTCCCGTTCGGCAGTGGTTGAACTTCCGGTATCATCAAAGTTAATATCGCGCCCGGTCAGCCAGTGCACGCCTGTATACTTCATATCAACTGCTCCTTTGGCCATCTCAAATGCCTCCCGAATAGGCAATTGTTGCAGCATCGCTTCAAAAAACCGCGTGGAAAAATACGCAGCCTTATCATCACTCACCGGAGCACTGGTGGCAATCACCACCGGTGCACCAGCCGCTAAAAGCATAGCCACCTGCCCCTCGGTAGAACACCCGTTGAGCAGCACCAATTTAAGGCGTTTGCATTGACCAAGCATTTGCGCCAGACCTTCCGTGTGCGCCTGCCCGTCGGTAAGCAACAGCCTGTCCCGTCCGGCGTGTCCGCTGAAACCAAACAAGACCAATTCATCGCGGTAAAGCGTCAGATAAAAAGGCAGCTGATCCAGCGAAACAAACGAATCGCGGTGCAACAGAAAGTGCTGTTGCTGCTCCCGCGGCGACAATAAGCGACTGATCGCCTGCTCTTCCTCCTGAAGATTAGGCAACGGATTTTCCTGCTGATTGGCAAATGTTAGAAATAAGGTATCCACGAGGCGATTTTATTGTTGATTTGATTTATTGTTGATTTGTTGATACGTTATTCTGGTAAAATATGACACGTTCGTGAGAAAAATGGGCATTAGCCCCGACAATGTTCATGATCAACCGTTCCCACCGGGTGAAACGTATTTTAAGGAGGCAAAATAAAGGTATTTCCGTAACTATTTCATTATAGCGTGCATTTTTTTTAAAACATAGATGGAGTGGACGACCCGACGTACGTCACTTTTGTGTTCTTTTGTCTCTTTTGTGTTTCAAAAAAAACCAATCTACGGACTTTCAATAGTTCTCACAAAAAATATTATTTTTGCGGGTAAAATGCATACGCCTTACATTCTCTACGAAGATAACCACCTGCTCGCTGTCCATAAACCCGCCGGTTGGTTGGTGCAAGCCGACCGAACGGGCGATACCACGCTGACGGATTGGGGCAAAAATTACCTGAAAGAAAAATATGACAAGCCCGGCGCAGTATTTTTGCACCCGACACACCGTATTGACCGCCCGGTGAGCGGGGCGGTGTTATTTGCCAGAACGGACAAAGCCCTCGGAAGAACAACAACGCTTTTTCGGGAAAGAGGTATTCAAAAAACCTACTTAGCCATTGTCATGGAAGCGCCTGACCCACCCACGGGGGAATTGCGCCATTTTTTGCTGAAAGACGAGCAACGCAACCTCGTCACCGCCTTTGCATATCCGGCAAAAGGTGCCAAAGAAAGCGTAACCGCTTACGAATTGGTCGAAAAAAGACCGGATGGTCATTTTTTGCTCCGCGTTTTCCCGCATACCGGTCGCCCGCATCAGATTCGGGTACAATTAGCCGCTTTGGGTTGCCCTATCCTCGGCGACGTGAAATACGGTGCTAAATACCCCTTGCCGGATGCCTCCATTGCACTGCATTGTTTTCGGATGGAATTGGTGCACCCGGTAAAGTTGGAAAAATTGGTGATTGAGGATGGGTCGTGGAATTTTTCAAAACTAAGGAACGGGTAACTAATAACTTTATAGGTTTAGGTAGGTTATTTTTTGTTCAAACAACTATCTTTTTGCGATCATAATGGGGCTGTATGAGTAAAAAAATGGGCAGTTTGGGCGGAAAGTAATCACATCAAACGGATAAGTTATCGTTTATCCGTTCCTGAGAACAAATGTCGTAACTTTGCAAAAAATTATGGATTAAAATGATAGTCAGTTTATTGGAAGAAGTCAGTTTGGCTTTAGATAAGGCCAATATCCGTATATGGTTTCGGGCAGTATGGCAATGACCTTGTATACTGTTCCTCGAATGACGAGGGATATTGACATCATCATTGAATTGAACAAAGAGGATATTGATAAATTTTGTGAGATTTTTGCCGGCAATTCGTACATTGATAAATTAACCGTAGCAGAAGAAGTGCAGCGGCGAGGAATGTTTAATGTGATTGACCATCGTACAGGCTATAAAATTGACTTTATATTAAAAAAATATGGTGAATAGAAAAACCGAATTTGAACGCCGTCAATTTACGACTGCATTTGGTGTTCCTACCTGGGTTGTGAGCCTCGAAGATTTGATAATTTCCAAAATAATTTGGATACAAGAATATCAAAGCGACCGCCAAATGGACGATATAAAAAACCTTTCACGCAATGAAAAGGCAGATAAAGCATATATAGTTTTATGGTGTAAAAACCTTGGCTTAAATACTTTAAAATTAATATAATATGATTGACACGCCACCGCACATCTACCAAATACAATATGACATTATTGCCGCAAAATCCATGGAAGAACGAGTCCGTTTGGCCTTTGAAACCATTGATATTACTCGTGAATGGATTGAAAATAGCATAAAGCAAAGCACGCCTAATATTAGCGAAATTGATCTGGCTATTGCCGTTTTTCTGCGGTATTATCAAAACGATTTCTCTAAACTCCAAATAGCACAGATCATAAAAAGTATGCGGGCGTATCACAAGGTTCGTGCGAACAAATCAAGATCAACCGAAGTGCGATGGCCCAATTGCCATGCCAATGCAGTACCCCCCAACCAAATAAAAATCATCCAATATTGGCGTGGACATCAATTGCCTCAGAATCGGGTATCAGGTACAAATCTGATAGATTTCTTTTTTTTATCAGGCACCTCCCATCCCAATTTTTCGGAATCGAATGTGAACAGATAAATATATTGTATATTTAAATTATTGGTACCTTTGCTGATCACCTGTATTACCACACAACAGATTAATCATAATTATAAATATTTAAAAATCAATTATATATGTTTTTTTTTAATTTTTATGCGCCAATATAAACCGATTAAACAGATCACTATTGCTGTACTCGCGTCTTCAAATTTCGTTTTTCTCAACCCGGCGTTTGAACACTGGGAAAGAACAAAAACGATTAGGGGGTTTTTAACCCGGAAGGAAATACCCGGCCTGCAATCGTGTAGGTGTAGTGTACAATGAAATATGCCTGATACATTTGATAAATTATTATTTACCTTTGCGTCTGTGTAATCCACCCATGCTTTTTTATCCATCTTAGCAGTCATGTGTCCTTCCCGTTTTTGCCTCATTTCATTTTTTCCGGCTTTTTCATTCGCCATTATTGCCCAAAGAAATGCCACCAATATCCCCCCGTTAGCCCCTCCTCAAATCACAATGGAAACCCCCGATTGGGCTAAAGAAATGTATTAGGTTCGGCCCAACGTCCATAAAGTGGATCAATTATACCGTTCCTATTACACCACCCACCGATGGCGGCATCTATTTGATGACCCCGCACACTGCTTTTTACCGTAACAATACCCATACAGACTGGCAGCCTTTCGGTAATGGCTTGCCCGTAAAACTCCATAACAATTATATTCGCCCGTTTTACAAAGCAGGCAAATTGCGTATGGCAACGATTTTCAATACGGATGCAACGGTCAATGCCGTGGATAGAAATTTGTATTGGAGGGTCAATAATGGTGTGGTGCAGCAGTTGTAAAATGTGGCGACTTCGACGGCGATAGAATTACCGATTTTATGCGGTCTATTTCCGGCGAACACTCGGGCCGAACGGCGCTTTTTCTTTCAAAAAAATCGAAGAAAATGGCAGTTTATCCGGTTGGCGGGGATTTACCTTTGGGGGAATTGCTGCTAACATTACCCATGCGATTTTATACTGCCTTATCACTTGATGATGAATAAATTTCACCATTCATCACTACTTAAGTAGGTAAATAGAAATAATTATGGTTTTTAATTTCATTAATTACCTTATTATCAAAGGTTTGTGAGACTGTGGACTGCCGACTATTCACTGTGGACTACTTAATATGCCAGCTATTATAAATATTTTTTGATCTTTGCGTCATCTGTCATTTTCATCTTTCGTCCATGTCACATTTGTTCAAATTTCATCCGTATGGTTCTGCTGCCTTCCACCTGCTGCCCCCTACCCTGCTCCTGCTTTTCCTCTTTTCCTGTGGTCATAAAAGCAACCGCCCCGCTGCCGACTGGTCTTCCTATCTCGGCGATGAGGGACGCACCCATTACTCGCGGTTACGGCAAATAAACACGGAGAATGTGCACCAGTTGTCAGTAGCCTGGTCCTATCGCAGTGGCGACGCGGATACCGTGAAAAACAATACACAGATACAATGTAATCCATTGATTATCAAAGGAATACTGTATGGGCTTTCCCCGCGCATGAAAGTTTTTGCTTTAAATGCGGCAACAGGACGGGAGTTATGGAAATTTGACCCTTTTAACTGGCTCGGCGGCGAAAACTCCTGGGCAGGCACGGGGCGCGGATTGACCTGGTGGGAGGCGCGGGACGAGAAACGCTTGTTTTTTTCGGCAGGCAGCTACCTGCTGGCACTTGATCCTGCTACCGGTCAACCCATTACCACCTTTGGTGACAGTGGCAAGGTAGATTTGCGCCGCGACTTGGATTATCATAAAAAGGATTTTTTTATTGTTAGCAACACGCCGGGAGTAGTTTATAAAGACTTGCTCATCATGGGTATGCGGCTGTCGGAAGGCGCGGATGCTGCACCGGGTCACGTGCGGGCATTTGATGTGCGCACCGGAAAACGTCGCTGGATTTTCCATACCATCCCGCAGGAGGGCGAATACGGGCATGAAACCTGGGAAGACACCGAATCGTGGCGCAAAATTGGCGGGGCTAACTGCTGGTCGGGCATGACCCTCGATCAGGAATCGGGTATCGTATTTGTCCCAACCGGCTCTGCGGCCTTCGATTTTTGGGGCGGCAATCGAAAAGGCTCCAACCTGTTTGCCAACTGCCTGCTGGCCTTAGACGCCGCCACGGGCCGACGAATCTGGCATTTCCAAACCACGCACCACGACATCTGGGACCGTGATTTGCCCGCTCCTCCCGCGCTCATCACCGTTTTGCGCGACGGAAAACCAGTGCAGGCAGCGGCGCAAACCACCAAACAAGGCTATGTTTTCCTTTTTGAACGCACCACTGGTCGCCCATTGTTTAAAATAGAGGAGCGCTCAATGCCATACAATGGTGCCATGCCGGGAGAAGCCCCCTGGCCGACGCAACCATTCCCGGTAAAACCGGCGCCCTATTCGCGTGGGGTGATGACGCTGGCGGACATCAATCCTTACTCGGTACAGAAAGACAGCCTCAGAACAGTACTGGAAGCCATGCGCTTAGCGCCCAACAGCCCGCCCAGCCGCGAAGGCTCTATCGTATTCCCCGGATTTGACGGAGGTGCTGAATGGGGCGGTGCGGCGGCTGACCCCAATGGCGTGTTATACGTCAATGCCAGTGAAATGCCCTGGATGCTCAAAATGGTAGATTTACCATCGCCCAAGGGCAGCAATATCGGCCCCGGACAGCGGTTATACAGGAGCCATTGCACGGGTTGCCATGGTCTCGACCGGGGCGGCAATGGTGCCAATCCAAATTTGACGGGTATCAACCAACGGCGCACAGCGACCCAAATCGGTCAGATATTGCGCCAGGGAAGCGGTACTATGCCAGCGTTTGGATACCTCAGTGATTCCGACCGCAATGCCTTAGTCAATTATCTGTCAGACCGTGAAACCGCCAAAGATGTCCCCGCAGACACCCGCGACGCGGGCATTCCGTTTGTGAACACCGGATACATCCGGTTGCAGGATAAAAATCGGCAACCGGCCATTGCGCCGCCCTGGGGTACGCTCAGCGCCATTGACCTGAACACCGGAGAGTACCGTTGGAAAATTCCGATTGGGGAAGACCCTTTGCTGCTGCAACAAGGCATCCGCAACAGTGGATTGGAGAATTACGGCGGGCCGGTGGTGACGGCAGGCGGAGTGGTGTTCATAGCCGCTACCTGCGACGAAAAAATACGAGCATTCGACCAACAAACCGGCCGCCTGTTGTGGGAAGCGCCGCTACCGGCCAGCGGATTTGCTACGCCTGCTGTGTATGCCGTTGGTGGCCGACAATTCGTGGTGATTGCGTGTGGCGGCGGTAAATTGGGGCGAAAATCCGGCGACCAATACGTAGCATTTGCGTTGGTACGGGAATGAATTAATGGAACAGGTAGCAGTCAACAGTTTGGCAAGCCAGTGATAGCCGGATAATCCATCACAATTAACTAATAACCACAAAATATGTTAAAAAAAATACTTTCTTCCGCACCTTACTCTTTAGACTGGGCAGCCCTCATCATGCGTTTTGCCTTTTGTGGATTGCTCTTTTACAACCACGGCCTCCTCAAAATGGAGTTGTTTTCAGAAGACCCGTCGGGCTTTCCCAATCCGGTAAATTTAGGCGCCCAAAACACCTACTATTTAGTAGTTTTTGCGGAAGGTTTCTGTGCAGTATTGGTCTTGCTCGGATTATTTACCCGTTTGGCCTCCTTACCTATTTTGGTGACCCTTTTTTTGGCAGTGGTCAGCATACACGCAGATAATCCGTTGTCAGACAAAGAGTTACCTTTGCTGTACCTCGCCGTGTATATAGCCATTTTCCTGCTGGGTCCCGGCAAATTTTCTTTGGATGAGCGCTTTAAATTTGATAAGCGGTTCTAAAAAAACCAAATAGCGGCCAAAACCCAAACAGTCGTCAGTCCACAATACCATCAGGCGGAGTACGGTGTGATGGTGGACTGTCTGACTGCGTATGCGGGTTGTAATGGGTTGATTCCGGACTGTTACATCAGTTGCAAGCCAAATCGCGCCATCCAAATAATGCTGAGCAAACCCGTAGCGATGACTACACCGCGCATAGCGCTTTCCCAGCGGCGGTTGCGGTAAATATTGAGCGGAATGAGGTTCAGTGCAATGGCTACAATAGCCAGCGTTCGTTCCCGAAAATTATCCGATAAGCCCGTACCACTGGCGGCTCCCCAGAGTTCCAGCAAATTGAACAACTGATATAAGATAGCAAAGCATGCCAGCGGCAGCAATATTCCCAACAACAAGCCGGGCAACACATCATTGCGATTGAACATAGAGAAGAGGATTTTTTGATTTGATTCCAGTCCAAAAAGGCGCTAAAAATATGGAAAATCTGAAAAAAACTTCCGATATTTTTAGCGCCTGAATGACTGTGGACTGTCTGACTGTGAATTTACTTTTACTCGTGAAACACCTCAATCTCGTGGTTTTTAACCACTAAATCGGTAAATTTACCTTTAAAACGGGTGGCGCGAACAATGTGGTTATCAATCCAGTGGTAGTTGCCGCCGCGTGGTTTGCCAAAGATAATGCCATGATATTTAAAACCGTGTTTATCCAACCATTTTTCGGTTATTTCCCGATGTGCTTCTGTGCGGCTGGTAAAAAAGAAAATGATATGGCCTTCGTCGTACCAGCGGTTGAGCATGGCCAAAGCATCGGGATAAGGGAGCACGGTTCCCATCCGTTCGGGTTCTTCATTGGGTACATCGTCGCAAATGGTACCGTCAATGTCAATTAAAAAATTTTTGATGTGCTGTGGCAATATTGGGCTGATACGCTCGCCTTTCTCGTTAAAAGCCTCTACCAATGTGCTATCCGTTGTTTCTGCGTTCATAATCATAATGTGTAAAAAGAAGGGGTAAAGGTACGGCGAGCTTTACACATAACCAAATCTTTGAAGCGACCGGTCATCGTCACGCCAATTATCGCGCACTTTAATGGTTACTTCTAGAAAAACTTTTGTTCGCAAAAATCGCTCTAACTCTAACCGGGCGGCAGAGGCCAATCTTTTTATGGCATCGCCATTTTTACCCAATAAAATGGCTTTTTGCGACTCTCTAAGCACATATATAACGGCTTGCACCCGTGCGAGGGCCTCACCGGTTTTGGTTGTTGTTTCTTTAAAATTTTCTATACTCACTTCACAGGAATAGGGAATTTCGTCGGTGTAGTGCAGGAAAATTTTTTCCCGAATAATTTCTGCGGTAAAAAAACGCTCCGGTCGGTCGGTGAGTTGATCCAACGGATAATACGGTTCACTTTCCGGCAAAAGTTCGATAATTCGTTCGCGCAAATAGACACAATCCGTTGGGTTAGTGGCTTCAACAGCAATGACTTCTTTGAATTGGATACGTTTTTTCCACCAGTTGGCGGTGTCTTCGTTGCGTTGAGCGGCCACTAAGTCTCTTTTATTGAGGACTAAAATGATGGGGGCCTCCGTTTTTTTCAATACCTCCAGCACCGGATTGTCGTCTTCCAATTCCTCCGTGAGGTCGAAAACAAACAACATGACATCTGCATCTTCCACGGTGCCTTCCACAAAGCGATTCATGGCTTCATGCATTTTATAGTTCGGTTTTTTCACGTAACCGGGGGTGTCAGAAAACACTGCCTGAAAGTTTTCACCAGTCAGGATGCCGATGATCCGATGGCGGGTAGTTTGGGGTTTGTGCGTAATGATACTCATGCGTTCCCCTACCAGCGCATTCATCAGCGTGGATTTACCGGCGTTTGGACGACCGATTATATTGACAAAACCTGCTTTAAACATTATAAATGTACCATACCATCCTCCAGCCAGTGTCGGAAAGCATCTTTTTTATCTCTTGAAATACTGAGTGATTTTCCTGTTTTCATCGTGGCAAAGCCCTCGCTGGTAATACCGGAGACAAACCGGCGATTGACCACAAAAGAGCGTTGTATTTGGAAAAAATCTTTTGGCGGCAATCGTTGATGGATACTGGTGAGGGTTCGGGCTACTTTGATCCCTTCTTTTCCGCTATTTTCTAAAAAAATGAAGGTATTATTGTCATCCGATTCGCAATAAACAATTTCTTCAAAACCCACAATTTTCAGCCCTGCACCCAATGGAATGGCTAATCGGGTGGCAGGCGCAGTTTCTCCTTCAATTTTTGCGCGGGCTTTATTGACGGAAGCAATTAATTCCGAAACATCAATGGGTTTAATCAGATAATCTAACGCGTTTGATTTGAAGGCTTTAATGGCAAATTGCTCAAAGGCTGTGGTGAAAATGATTTCAAAGCTAACGTGTTGAACGCGTTCCAGCACATCAAAACCTGACATAGAACCCAATTGTATATCTAAAAAAACCAATTGAGGGCGCTCGCGGTCAATGTCCCGAACGGCGTCTTCACCGCTGCCGCTCATGGCCACTATGTCTATACCAGGGCAATTGTTGCGGATTTTAAGGGCCAAATTGTCGCGCCCGGCGGGTTCGTCTTCTACGATAATGGCACGAATGTTTTGCATAAAATTATAAGGGTTGAATGGGTAAGGTAATAACAACTTTGGTGCCGGAGGGTGTACCATCATCGTTTTGAAGGTCTATAATATCAATGGCAGCGCCGTGTATGCCGGAAAAGCCTTCTAATCGTTCCTGGGTAATAGCCATGCCATGCGAAGCCTGTTTCAATACAGAGCGGCTTTTTATTTCCTGCGATTTCACGCGTCCGATTCCATCGTCTTCTATGGTGCATTGGTATCGGTTTTTATCCATTCGGGTGATATTTACCTGTACTTTTCCCGTACCTTGTTTGGGCTGGATGCCGTGCCAGATAGCATTTTCCACAAATGGTTGTAAAAGCATTGGCGGTACGGCAATATCATCCTTATTGAGTGAAGTATCCACGGTCACTGTGTATTGTAAACGCTCGTCGCCAAAGCGCAATTTTTCCAAAGATACAAAATATTCCAGCATATCCAACTCTTCAGAGAGGCTAACAAATTTATGCCGTGCATTGTTGAGTACCATGCGACATAAACGCGAAAAACGGATAATATAATGAGAAGCCTCTTGGTTTTTTCCGTGATTGACTAAGGAATCAATGGCATTGAGGCAATTGGAAATAAAATGCGGATTCATTTGGGCGCGTAACGCTTCCATTTTCATTTCCAATTCCCGCCGCAGGCTTTTCATTCGGAACCGATGGTAATACCAGAAAAAAAACAGCGAAATGGCGGCGAGAACAATTCCACCCAGCAAAATCAAACTACGGCGGCGTTGCGCGGCTTCTTCGTTTTTGTATTGCTCCAGTAACTCCTGACCCTGGTGTGCTTCTTCCCGGCGGTAATTCAACAGGTTTTGGTAGGTTTGGGCAGTTAGAGCCATCATGCTGTCGCAGTTTCCTGCGTGTTGGCAGGCATATTGGAGGTTGTCCGTCAATGTTTTAAGCACTGCTTCATTTTTTTCTTCTTCTGCCCATTTGAGCGCCCTTCTGTAATACCCATAAGACAATCGGGAGTAATAGCGCAAACTATCGGGTTTCGCCCTGTTGATTACAGCTTTTTGCTGAAAGAAAATGCCCATTTGCATTTCAGCTTCGGCATCTTTTTGGTCGGCCGTAAATTGTTTTACCTTTTCTGCGGCTTTCATTCCTTCTGAAAACCAAATTTCGTCATGGTTCGATTGATCGTATTGTTGGCTACAGGCTATGGCATAATTCAAGGTGGCGGAGCGCAACCCTTCCGTGGCACCGGATTGTTCGTAATACTGCACACATTCCTTCAAATAATGCCGGGCGCTGTCTATATTAGGCGCTATTTGTATATAGTATTTAAAAATGTTTTCATCAGCATGGCCTACCCGTTGCAGGTCGTTTGCTGCTGCATAAAGTCGCGGAGCCAGCCGCATCCATCGCAGGGTGTTTGCCAGATCACCCGCTCTGGAAGCCAGCCCCAATTGAATTTCTGAAAGATACGCCGCTACCCAGCAGGAATCTTTATAAGCATTGCGAACGTTTTTCAAATGACGATAAGAGGTTTTAACGCTCTCCGCTGCTTTTAAAGTGTCGCTGTAAGACAGGATAGCCCCCATCAGGGCAAATCCTTTAGCCACACCCAATTCATAACCAATGGTTTTACTGATATCGGTACTCATCCGTGCGTGCGCCAAAGGTGCAGCGTAAGCATCATCTTTGGCTTGGCTAAAACTGGTCAATGCCAGCCAAAACAAGCTTTCTGCTTCTTCCTGTCGGCTGCCCTGTACTTTTGACAGTTGGAGTGCCTGTTGTGCCGCAATCCCGGCTGTTTCTGCCGATTGCAGGTGCAGCCGTTTGGCGGCCTCCAAAAAGCAGGATGCCCTTCGTGGAAGGGCAACTTTTTCGCAGGCCACGAGGCTTTCCGGCAGTGCAATAGCTATATTTTTAACGCTCTCGTCGGTGCAAGAGAAAAAAATGCAGGATATCGTCACTAAAAGCAGTTGCGGCATCAACAACAAGACAGCGCGTCCGGCACTGAACAAAGAAGGGTTAGTCATAAACAGGGGCTTTTTAAATAGTTTGAAAATCGGGCAGTTACCCTTTTTTCGACTTCACCGGCTTGCCGCTTTTAGGCCCCAGCAGAATAATCGGCTGGGTGGGTGAGGGCGGAGGTTTAGGGTCGCCGCTGCGGGCCGTTGCGCCGTTGGCAGCACTCTCGGTTATTTCTTTAGGGCCTAATAAAATAACCGGCTGGGTAGGCTTGGGCGGGTCGCCCGCGCTTTCATTGGTTGCAGCGGTGATCTTTTTTTTCTTTTTCCCCTTTCCTGCGCCTTTGGTACCTTCTTCAATATCTTTAGGCCCCAGCAATATGATAGGTTGTTTTACCGGGCGTATGGCTGTCTTTTTTTCAAGTGCTTCGGCGTAATCCAACAACTCCCGTACTATTTTTTGAGTGCCCATGTCAATCACACGGCCCATTCTGGCGTTTAACTTGTTGCGAAATTCTGATATGTTTGGCATAATCGTAAATGATGAAGATGAATCAATTTTTAAATTCTCTCGCAAAAGTCATACAAAAAATGCTAATAACATAATCCGGGCGGGTGAAAAGTGCAGTTTGGCGGGTAGACGGTAAGCTTGGCGGGTAAACGGTAAGATTAGAGGGGAATGGATGAATGGTTTCCCAATTTTGTCACGCACTTGATTGATTTAGAAAATTATTTGGAAATTTTGAATAAAATAGGAGTACATTTGCATCTCAATCACATTAAATAAAATAATGCGCGTAGTTTTTTGGAACATTTCAGGAAACAATAGTGAAAACATACTGGATTTACTATATGATTTTTCCATTGAAAAAAATTTGATATATTGGTTTTATTAGAATGTGAATTACCAATTAATAAAATATTAGTAACGTTGAATAAACGTAAACGCCAAAATCTTTACTACTTTGTACCACCAATTCTTTCAGAAATCAAATCATACTTTAAAATCTTTACAAAATTTAAACCAGACTATTTAAAACCCTTGAGAGATGATGGCAGAATGCAGGCAAAAAATATAGCAATACCATCTTTTGAAAGCCTGAATTTAGTTGTCATTCATTTTCAGAGTAAATTGAGATTTGATGGAGCCGACCAAGATGCCCATTCCCATGAAATAACACAATTTATAGAAGCAGTTGAACGAGAAACCGGACATGATCGGACATTAGTATTAGGAGATTTTAAGACGAGTCTGACCTAAAGTCTGCATTGAAAAACTTGTTCAATGCACCTAAAGTCAGAAATATCATTCATGGTTTACAAAGCCAAACAGCAGAAGCTAAGAGGCAGCCAATAAGCGTTCAGGATTTATCGGAAGCCGCTTAGCCGTTTGCGCTGCCCGTTCCTTATTCACATGGAGTTGTTTTGCCAAAAAATGCTTCAACAACGCGCCCAATTTTTCCGTTTCTAATAAAAAGCCATCATGGCCATAATCTGACGGAATGGTTTCAAATACCGATTCCGGGATATGCTCAGCCAGCCATTGTTGTTCCTGAATGGGAAATAAAACATCCGAAGTAATACCGATCACCAGGGTGTTAGCCTGAATTTCTTTTAAAGCATCTTCCATGCTGCTGCGCCCCCGCCCGATGTGGTGCGAATCCATTGCCTGTGAAAGCCGATAATAAGAAAACGCATTAAAACGCCGCGATAATTTTTCTCCCTGATATTGCTGATAAGTGGTTGCGCGGTAATTGTCTAATACCGGCTCCGGGTCGGTTTGAAACTGATCGTACGTCTGATAATTCCGATAGGACAGCAACGCCGTAGCCCGCGCTGCCCGCATCCCTGCGTCCCCTGCTTTTTCATCGCGTTTCCGCCAGCTGGCATCCGCTTCTATGGCCATGCGCTGCGCCTCATTAAAAGCAATGCCCCACGCTGAATGCCGTGCATTCGTGGCAATGAGCGCCAGGTTTTCAATTTTTTCAGGGTGCATAATGGCCCATTCTACGGCCTGTTGACCCCCAAGGGAGCCTCCAAGCAACAGGTGAATTTCCTGAATGTCCAAATGTTGTCGCAGTGCTTCATGCGCCGCCACTATATCCCGGACAGTTACCTCCGGGAAATCATGATAATAAGGTTGCCCGGTATCAGGGTTTTCTGAGAGCGGACCGGTAGTGCCGTAGCAGGAAGAAAGTATATTGGCACAAATAATAAAATAATCGTTTGGATTGAATAAATCATTGGGGCCAAACAAACCCGCCCACCAGTCGAATACGTCTGAATTAGCACTAAAGGCATGGCACACCCACACCACCGGCTTATCTCTGGTGCCAAAAGTGTGGTAAGCTATGGTCGGGTTTGTCAGGCGGCTGCCTTTTTCTAAACGCAGATACCGGGGAAGCGTATACGTATGCATATTGTAGGATGTTGGGCGGTTGGGGTGTTAGGCGGTGTTGGGCGGTTGGAGTGTTGATCGGTGTATTTTGCACCTAAGTACCCAATAACCGAATCCCTAAGTACCCAATAACCCATTGGCAGGGGAATGAGTTAATTAGGTACGGATTATTTAAGTAGTCCACAGTCAATAGTCGGCAGTCCACAGTCTCACAAACCCTTGATAATAAGGTAATTAGTGAAATTCAAAACTACGATTATTGCTATTTACCTACTTATATAACAATGTTTTAATCATGTTTTTTATTGGTAAATGAATTAATTAGGTGGTATATATAAAAAATTCCGTATACATCACCTAATTAATTCATTTCCGTGGCACTATATCTGATCCAAAGCCTGTTCAAAATCAGCGATCAGGTCATCAAGGTGTTCAATGCCAGCGGAGATGCGCAGCTGCGAAGGCAACACCCCGGCAGCCACCTGTTCGGCATCTGAGAGCTGTTGGTGCGTCGTAGCGGACGGCTGAATAATAAGCGTTTTTGCATCGCCTACGTTGGCCAAGTGGCTCACCAATTTCAGGCTGTCCACTACCTTGGTGGCATTTTCTTTGGGGCCTTTCACCACAATGCTAAACACACCCCCGTACCCGTTTTTCAGGTAGCGGTCTGCCAATTTTTTATAAGGACTGGATTCCAGGCCCGGATAGTTGACCCGTTCGATTTTGGGGTGTTTTTCAAACCATTTTGCCAAAGCCAGTGCGTTGTCTACGGTGCGTTGAACCCGGAGAGAAAGGGTTTCCAATCCTTGCAGCAGCAGAAAGGAATTGAAAGGACTGAGCGCAGGGCCAAAATCGCGAAGCCCTTCTACCCGTGCCCGAATGATGAAAGCGATATTGCCAAAAGGCCCTTCGCTGCCAAATACCTGCCAAAAGTTCAATCCGTGGTAACCTTCGCTCGGCTCCGTAAATTGAGGAAATTTTCCGTTGCCCCAATTGAAATTGCCGCCGTCAATGATGACACCGCCGATGCTGGTACCGTGGCCACCAATCCATTTAGTGGCAGATTCTACCACCACATGGGCACCATGTTCCAATGGGCGAAACAAGTAACCGCCGGCTCCGAAGGTATTATCCACGATCAGGGGCAGGTCGTGTTTTTTTGCAATAGCAGCAATGGCCTCGAAATCGGGGATATTAAACCCCGGATTGCCAATAGTTTCTAAGTACAGCGCCTTGGTATTGCCATCAATCAATGCTTCAAAACTTTCTGGCTTGTCGCCGTCGGCAAAACGCGCCTCAATACCGAGGCGTTTGAAGGCCACTTTGAACTGATTGTAGGTGCCTCCGTACAAGTAAGTAGTAGAAACAAAATTGTCGCCCGCCTGCAAGATATTATTGAGTGCGATAAACTGGGCGGCCTGACCCGACCCAACCGCTAAAGCTGCAACGCCACCCTCCAGTGCTGCGATGCGCTTTTCAAACACATCGTTCGTAGGGTTCATAATTCGGGTGTAAATATTGCCAAATTCTTTCAGCGCAAACAAGTTTGCCCCGTGCTCAGAGTTGTTGAACACATAAGAAGTGGTTTGGTAAATGGGTACGGCACGGCTGTTGGTCACAGGGTCTGGTACCTGCCCTGCGTGCAGTTGTAGGGTTTCGAAACGATGATTTGCCATAATTGTCAGATGTTTGAATTTTTTTGTACGCCGAATTGTTGATGCCCGACGATGCGATGTGAGTAAGGAACGAGGAAGGGTAGCGGTAAATAAAAAAGCAAAGCGGCCTTCCAGGAGATGTCCCGGAAGGCCGCTTTGCTTTTAGGTCTTAAAAAAAACCTTATCTTAGTAAATTAACTAAAGCAAAACAATCCTTCGCTGACGGACAAACCGAAGCGCATGATACAACAACAAATACAACAAATTGCATTGCCGAAAGTACAGGGATTGATATTTGCAAAATTAATTTTCATATCATTTTGAAATAGTTGAATGAAGCGCGCAATTTTCTGTTCTACACTTCATTTTTTTTGACAGCGCAAAGAAAAGGGTAATACGAGCAAATGAACAAACTTTTGTGTGTTAATGTTTTATTAAATCTTTGGCAGTGCGGTAAAATAAGGAACGGTGTCAGAATAAACAACCTCCTGAAAGGATCAACTTATTGTTTACTCGTTCCTGTGCAACTAATTCAAGACGATTTTACCCGACCAGGTTGTATTACCTGCATTCATAATGCGGTAATAATAAACACCGGGTGTCAGTACATTTCTTTCGAAGCGATACTGAAGGCCGCTGATTCGTGCGGTATGCATTTTTTGTCCGTAAGCATTGATCAGTTCCAACCAGCCCTCGGCCATTTGCAATGGCCATTCAAACAGTACAAACTCCGTTGCCGGATTAGGCAATGCTTTTAGTTTACCATAAGGAGACCGAACGTCACGGTTGGAGGATATATTCAATGGACCGGCACCGAATTGCAGGTGTTGCACATACTCGTATCCATTGGCATTTGTCTGATAAAAAGTGGAATAATCGGTGGGTGCAGCAGCGGAAGGCGTGATTTTGACGATGGTTGAACGCCAGGCATCGTCTTTCGTGCCGGGAATATCGGATAGCACCGGGCCCACTAAGTTGGCAGGATGATTTTCGACCGCATTAGGACGCGGGTTTGGAATGGCCACCAGTTCAAGCAAAGGGTCATAAGTACACCAGTTGATGATCGTCCGGTGACGCTCCACCCGCAAGAGCTAATCTGTGCTTGTGTTGAGTACCGCATCAGTGTAAGTATGGTTTAGTAATTCACAGTCTTCGCCGTAGTAAGCAGGTTCACCATAAATCTGCTCGGGATTGTACTGAACTAATGTTACCACATCGTGCGGAAAACGAATGTAATAGCCCTGTTCGTAAGTGACCGCAATGCTTTGAGTACAAACGCTGCAACCAAAATCAATTTTCAATCTTTATAGAATGTTTTTTCGTTTTTTTACAATATAACTACTTGTTTATCAATAATTTATTTTTATAAAATAAAATTTAAATCCGTCATTAAGTATAGTTTTTCAAAAAAATATACCTTTTAAAAGGTACTGATAGAAGAGGAGATGCTGGTTCATTCGATAAAAAATATCTGTTTCCGCTCCTGTATTTAAATACGAATACAGGTGTAAAATGGATTACCCTACCCTACTCAAATAATAGCAAGGAATGTATCACACGACACTTTGTCCAAAAGTCAGTAAGTTGTTGTCGGGGTCAAGCATCGCAAATTCTTTTTGTCCCCAAGGCTTTATTTGTAAATGCCCTGCCGGATGTATACTTAATTTCTTGTCCAGCATTGCCTGATAAAGTTGATCAATATCATCTGTTCGGACATAAATTTGTCCATAATTTTCTTTTGGGTCAAGTTCTTTAAATTCAAAAAAATGAATTTGAATACTGTCTTTTTCTACCATCAGATAGCCCTCAAAATCAGCACTTCCAAACTCCTGAAAGCCTAATTTATTCAAGTAGAAGTCCCTTGTAAGGGCTTTATTTCGCATCGGCAATTTTGGATGAATACCGGTAAGCATATTTTTTATTTTAAGTTTGTGTAGTCTATCATTTCTCATACCGTTTCTAACAAATACTTACTGCACCGCTTCCGATCATCTTTTCGGAAGTTTGTAAGATTACCCGGTATTGCCACTGCGGCAACAAGGGCATTTGTATGTTCGTTTTTCCGGCTGCTACATTAGGAACGGTGTCAAAATAAAGTAACAATCTTGTCTAATTCCTTTCACTCAAATTGCCCATCTTTTTGCTTAAATAGCCCCACTATTAGCCCAAAAAGATAGTTATTTGAGCAAAAACTAATCTACTAAGTTTAGTACTTTACTCTGACACCGTTCCTTAACTAATCTTTGGCGGAAGAAAATATGGAGCAGGAGACCTCAATTCAAAAAAATCTCATCCACAAACACCCAACCCCGCTGCCCTTTACCGGGGTGCCAGGCCGGCAATTTTGTTACGGGCTTTGCCACGACTTTCAATACCTTAATTTTGTGCGCGGCAAAGGTGCAGTTAAAACCAATTTTATTGGGCAGCATTCCGGCACCTTTGGGTTGTTGGGGCTGGAGTTTTTTTAGCAAAACCAAGTCTTTTTTACTGCTGCCACCCCAAATTTCTATTTGATCGGCGGGCATGATATAACTGCCGATGTCTATGACGGTACTCACGGTTACGGACGACAGCGTTACCGCTTGTTTAAAAAAAAGAAAACCCTCCAAATGCGTTTCCTTGAAACCCAGCCATTTGTTGTTCCTGAAATCCGTATCGCCAATTTTGTTGTTGCAAAGCGTGCGGGGGCCTTCCCCATGGTATTTCGGGTCGGGCTGGAAGGCCAGCGCAACCGAATCAGGGCTGAAACCAGTTTTGTAATAATTGCGGGTAGCCACTTCACTGCTCATCCAACCAGACAAAAAAGCCTTTGCACTGAGCAAACAGGTCTTTTCTACCACGATACTGTCGCCCGTGCTGATGGGGGAAGTAAGGCTGTCTGGTACCGTACCGTCTAAAGTGTAGCGCACGGTTGCCCCTTTTACGTAATTTTTTAGGTTTACCCTGATTGGAGACCTGATCAATTGCACCTCTCCTTCAATGATCGGCGCATTCAGTTTTACCATAGTGGTATCGCCCTGATATCCGGTTTCTATTTGAAGGCCGGGCGAATTTGTTTTCAAATCCGCAAAATCCTGCTCCGTCACCTGTGTTTCCCACAAAAAAACAGCGGAAAGATTCGGAAATTCGCGTAAAGCATCCAAATCTGTGGCTTTAAGCGCCACGCCCGACAAGGAAAGTCTGCGCAAGTTTTTCAGGCTTTTCAGTTCATGGAGCGCCGCACCCGTTATTGGGGTAAAGGAAAGGTTGAGGTTGCGCAAGTTTTTGAAAATACTGATTTTTTTTACATCTTCATCGGTCAGGGGCATTTTATGGAGACTCAAAGAGACGATTTGTTCCTTGATGACCGTCAAGTCATCTAAGGCGGTGCTGTTAAACGCCGCAGTACCAAAAAAGGAGACTGCCAGTGCGGGGGAGTTCTTCGCCAACGCTTTCACGCTGCGATAATTGTTATTGAGTTTTTCAATGGTGGTCTCATCGGCGGCGGCAAAAGTATCAGTATCGTCGTCGTCCCTGATGTTGATGCGAGAAGCGGCCAGCAGGCGCAGCGGGTCATTTTTTGGCAAATCCACTATTTTAGTCTTAAAATCAGACCCTTTTTTGATCCAGAGCGTCAACATTTGGATTTCATCTTCGGTCAACTGCGGTTTGCCTTTGGGCGGCATGTGTTCTTTTTCATCCGCCGGCAAATGGACGCGTCGCAGCAGCAGCCCTAAATCGGTGGCGGTTGTATCCCAAAGCGGGCCGTTTTTGCCGCCTTTCAGCAGCAGCGCCTCGGTTTCCATCACCAATTCGCCTTTCGATTTGGTGGTGTTGTGGCAAGTCATACACTTTTCCTTTAGAATCGGACGCAACACATCTGCATACACCACTGCGGCTTCCAACGAGACCACTTGTTCTGTTTTTTTGGGTGTCAGGGGTGCCAGCAAGTAATTTTCACCGTGGGTCATAGTAGCGCCCTGGTGCCCTGCAAACAGCAAGGCAACCAAACTCAGAGCACTCGCGATTAAAGCAGCATTTTTGGTGCGCCGAACCCAATCCCGGTAGGTATACCAGCACCAGGTAAGCACCGATACCCCAATGCCGCTCCATTGGTGCCAGCGCAAAGTGTCCGACTCGTAACCACCTTCCCGCGATAACAGCAAGCCAAACAGGGCCGAGGCACCAGCACTGAGGGCGGTGGCTAAAAGCAAAGTGTCGCCCAAGGCAGGCAGGGAGGACTGTTTTTTCTCCTGCGCCACCATCTCAAAGATAACGGCCAAAAGCAGTAACACAATGGGGAAATGCAGCACCAAGGTGTGCATTCTGCCTGCTACCTGCAAGGCTCCCGGCACCCGCATATCAGCGCCAAACCAAGCCCAAAACAGCAGCAGGCAGTTTAAGCAAAAGCAGAGATTGACGGCTAAATTATTCCAATTAGGCTTAAACATAATATATACTATTACTATTACTATTACTATTCAATACAACTTTATTTCATCCACAAACAACCAGGCCCTTGTCCTCTTTCCCGGATGCCAGGCCGGAATGGAGGTCAGCGGATCGATTAAATTACAAAAAATAAAAAAAGAGGAAATGGTCAAAACACAATGGCAAAGGTAAGGAGAACAATCAGGAACGGCAAGAAAATAAAGTATTAATTTCAAGTCAGAGGTTTTGACTTCAAATGATTATTTTTTTAGGCAAATAATGGATTATTTAACGAAAAAACGAAAAATATGAAGCCAAAAGATCAGTGTTGCCGGTGTTTTTCCACTGTAAATTGCAATTTTATTTATTTCACGTTTCAATAAAAATGACTACCTTTGTATCAGGTAAGATTCGGTTCATGGCATTTCGGTGAATCAATGCGTTAACCAGAGTTATCTCAGAATAAATGGCAAAAGATTTTTATCATCAAAACGTTGCTGAAGCCTTAGTAAAGGATGGATGGATCATTACCCATGACCCTTACCTCGTAAAAGTAGAAGAAGTAGGATATGAAATCGATTTTGGTGCAGAACCGCTATTGGCAGCACAAAAAGACGAAGTAAGTATTGCCGTCGAAGTAAAAAGCTTCACAGGCCTTTCTACCATTAATGAGTTCCATAAAGCAGTTGGCCAATTCAATGATTATTATGTTGCATTAGAAATGCAAGACCCAAAAAGGGTTCTTTTTTAGCAATTCCACACAATATTTGGTCTCGCTTTTTTCAAAAAACAGTAATTCAGAAATCTCTACAACGCATAGGAGCAAAAATATTAGTTTATGATCCTTATGCCAACACAATCGTACAATGGATAAAGTAAAAAAATATCAGGACATTATTATGCGCTTTTTGCATTACTACAATGAAGAAAGCGGAGGTAATCTTCCCGGGCAAAAAATTCAACGCCGCATCCTTGCAGATCGGGAAAACAACAGTTTTCAACTCTTAGCAACTGGTTGGAACAATGAGCATTATATTTTCGGGCCGATTTTTCACTTTGACATTGTGGATGGTAAGATATGGATGCAGTGCAACAACACAGAATGGGAGGTAATGGACTATCTGATGCAAGAGGGCGTAGAACGGCAGGATATTGTGCTGGGCTTTGTGCCACCCAATGCAAGGCACTTTTCAGGATTTGCGACGGCGTAAAACGGGTGTTTTTGCCCGACTACTATTCAATACAACTTTATTTCATCCACAAACAACCAGGCCCTTGTCCCCTTTCCCGGGTGCCAGGCCGGAATGGAGGTCAGCGGATAAACTTTCACCAAAATCCGATCAGTTTTGACGGGTTTTTCGGGTTTTATGAAAAGAGCATGGCAGAGGGCGGGGGCATCTTTCGGCAGCGCGGGGAAGGTTGCAGTACCCACTTGAACCAATTGCGATGAGCCTTTTTCCTGACAAAAAATATCCACTTTTTGGGGCAAAAATATCCATGATCCTGCATTGTGCAATACTTCGAGTAGCACTTGCTGTACCTTTTTTGGTTTTTTCAGGGTTATTTCAACAGTGACAGTGTCCTGTTGAAACCCCATCCAGGTTTTGCTGTCAGAGCGTGGTATCCCGCCTTTCCCGTCAAATAAAGTAAGCGGGCCGTCACCCGGGTATCGCTTGTCGGGGCGGGAGGTATTGATGGCCAATATGTCCAGCCCCCGTTGATAAAAAGTAACCTCCACGGTCTCTGAAGGCAAAAAACCGATGCCGAATACCTTGGCTTTGACGGTGGTTTGGTGTTTTTTTATTTCAAGCGCACGGGTATAGACCGGGTCATTTGCCGTGGGTTCTTTTCCGTTCAGGGTAACATGTATTTGGCAGCCGGTTTGGGCAAATTCCATGAAAACGGTCGTTTTTTCTTTAAAAAACACCGAATTATATTGCACCAATGGTGGCGCCAACTGGAAAACCTCCTGTGCAAAGCCTGTTGAAGCGCCCAATAGAAGGTATAATAGGATCGGGGTAAATTGCTTCATACCACGGGTTCAAGTTTGTAAGGAAATGTTTTTCCGGAATTCCACTGTGCTACATAAAGGTTCTCTTCATCATCTACGCATACATCGTGCGGATATTGGAAAGCCTTGATGGTTTGGTACATTTCATCGGGCAAAGTGTTGGTGTAGGTGGGTGTTGAACCAGCCAGATTGGACACCACCCGATTGTTTTTATCCAGAATGGTCACAAACCCGGACTGAGTCCATTGCCGGCTATTGGATTGCAAAACGGCAGCATACAGGTACTCCCCCCTAATGACGGGGCGGCAAACCCAGGCACCCGGCAGGGAGATGGTTTCAAGGTATTTCCCCGCTAAATCGAAGCGTTTGAAAGCATTTTGTACGCGCGAAGTGATCATCAAACTCGGCTGCAAGGGGTTGCGCAAGTCCAATGCAATGCCGTGTGCGTTTTGCAAATAGGCATCGCCCTCGCCCTTCCCGCCAAAATGCCGGATATAGCGGCCTTTCGCGTCATATTGGATGATGAAATCCTTGCCGTAACCATCAGCCACGTAAATGTCGCCATTGGGGGCAATAGCCGTTTCTGTTGGCACATATTCTGCTGCTTTATCATACATACCCGTTTCTTTTGGGTAGTCCAACACCAGCAGCACCTTGCCTTCGATGGTCGTTTTGATCACTTGATGCCGGGTATTGTCGCAAATGAACAATACATCGGTGCCGTTTTCATCAAACAGGGTTAGTCCGTGTGCGCCGGGGTATTCGGTTCCCCAAGTCTCTAATAATTTGCCGTTTTTATCGTAAATTAGGACGTTATTGCGTGTTTCGTTGGTCAACAAGAGTATACGTCCTTTGCTGTCCTGCACCATTTCGTGGCAATCATTCACCGGATTCCGCATCACATCGGCCTGGCTCCACCGGGTATTAATGCGATAGCGTTTTTGGTTGTGGCCCAAAATGGTGGCCGTTTTGGCCAATATTTGCGGAACGTACATGGCTCCCGCGAGGCCAAGTGCTGAATTGCGTAAAAAATTGCGTCTTTGCATAAGTTAGGCGATTAATCCGCGCACTACTTTTCCGTGTACGTCCGTCAGGCGATACCGCCGTCCGAGGTGCTTAAAAATGAGTTTTTCGTGGTCAAGTCCCATCAGGTGCAAGGCAGTCGCCTGAAAATCGTGGACGTGTACCGGATCGGATTGGACATTATACCCAAATTCATCGGTTTCACCGTAAACACCGGGTTTGATGCCACCGCCAGCCATCCAGATCGTGAAAGAACGCGGATGGTGGTCGCGCCCGTAAGTATCTGCGGTCAAGGCACCCTGACAATAGTTGGTGCGGCCAAATTCGCCGCCCCATATCACCAGAGTTTCGTCCAAAAGCCCCCGCTGTTTGAGGTCCATGATCAGGGCAGCAGAAGACTGATCGGTGTCTTTGCACTGGCCCACAATCTGGCCGGGCAAATTGTCGTGCGCATCCCAACCCTGGTGATAAATTTGAACAAACCGCACGCCACCCTCGGATAATTTGCGGGCAAGCAGACAATTGGCCGCGTAAGTACCGGGCACTAAACACTCGGGGCCGTACATTTTGATGATATTTTCGGGTTCCTGACTAACATCGGTGACTTCCGGTACGGCGGTTTGCATCCGGTAAGCCATTTCGTATTGCTGCACCTTGGCATTGATCTCCGGATCGCCAAAGTTTTTGAACGACTCGTTGTTCAGCAGGGCAAGCCGGTCTAACATAGCCCGTCGGTCGGTTTTATCAATGGCATCGGGGTTGTTGAGGTAGAGTACCGGATTTTCTCCATTGCTAAACTGTACCCCCTGATGGACGGAATCCAAAAATCCGTTGGTCCACAATTTAGAATAAACACCCTGCCCGTTGCCCTTACCTTTGGAAAGCAGGACGCAAAAAGCGGGCAAATTCTTGTTTTCACTGCCCAAACCATAACTAAGCCAGGCACCCATGCTGGGACGATTGCCCACCTGTGCACCCGTTTGGAAAAAAGTCAGGGCAGGATCGTGGTTAATCGCCTCGGTATTCATGGTTTTTATGAAACACAAGTCGTCGGCGATTTTTGCCGTATGGGGCAATAATTCGCTGAGCCAGGCCCCGTTTTGTCCATATTGTTTGAACGAAAACTTGGAACTGGCTAAGGGAAACGAGGTTTGCCCGGAGGTCATGCCCGTGAGGCGCTGCCCCATGCGAATGGATGCGGGCAAATCCTGTCCGTGCATTTCGCGCAATTTTGGCTTATAATCAAACAAATCCAACTGTGACGGCGCACCATTTTGAAACAAATAAATGATGCGTTTGGCCTTTGGCGCAAAATGTGGCAAACCGGATAGCATCGCGTCTTCTTCGCCACTTGAAAACAAATCGGGGATCATTAAAGAACCCAATGCCACGCTCCCCAAACCGAGGCTGAGCCGCGAGAGGAATTTTCGGCGGTTCATGTTCAAACCGTGTTCAACTACTTCTTTTTCCATAATTTAAATCAACTTTTTGTAATGGCCTCTTCCATGTTGTAAATGGTATTGACTACCTTCATCAGGGCGGCGGATTCATCGAGGTCTAAATTTTTATTTAACGGATACTCGCCAATGGCGAGCGTTTTGAGTGCATCCAATTTTTTGGCCCGGAATTGAGTGAGTTGCTCGGCGTAATACGCTTTTAGGATATTCAATTCCTGGGTGGTGGCTTTTCGGCAGATAATGGTGCGGAAAGCAAGGGCTATTTTATCGTCAGCCGGCGTTTTCTCCGATTGGAGGTGTTGAGCCAGTACCCGGGAAGCCTCCAACACGGTGGGATCATTCATCATAATCAGGGCTTGCAAAGGCGTATTAGTACTCGATCGTTTTACCTCACATCCGTCGCGGTTGCTGGCATCAAACATGACCATAGCGGGCGGCGGCAGCGTGAGTTTTATAAAACAATAAAGGCCCCGGCGATACAAAGCGCGTTCTGTATCCTGAATGTAGGTTTTGAGTACGCCCCGGCCTGAACTGGCCACCTCCCACAAACCTTTTGGTTGATAGGGTTTTACGCTGGGGCCACCGATTTCGGTATTCAATAATTGGCTGGTGTATAATACCATATCGCGAACGAACTCGGCCTTGAAACGGAGGCGGGGCGAACGCGCTAAATAAGCATTATCGGGGTCAATTTGCAGGTGTTGTTCGGAAATGACCGACGATTGGCAATAGGTGGCAGAAGTTACCATCTGTTTCACCAAGCGCTTGATGTCCCAATCGTGTTCCATAAAATCTACGGCCAGCCAATCCAATAATTCGGGGTGGGTGGGCAAATTGCCCTGCATCCCAAAATCTCCGGCTGTTTTAACCAATCCATTGCCAAAAAACTCCTGCCAGAGATGATTGACGAATACCCGGGCGGTAAGCGGGTTGTCTTTACTCACCGTCCATTGTGCCAATCCGAGGCGGTTGCGGCGGAGCGAAGTGGTGTCAAAAGGCATAATAGCCGCCGGTGCGGCGGGTTTTACCACCGCCCCGTGTTTGTCATAAGCCCCGCGTTCTAACACGTAAGTAGTACGATTGGTATCCAATTCACCCATCACCGACACCATCAGTTGCCCGGTATCCTGTTGATTGATGAAAGAGGCGATATTTTTTATTTCTTCTTTGGTGAGGGTTAAAACGGGTGCTTTGGCGGGTTGGGAGGTGCTGACATCGCCCTCAAAACCTGCTTCTTTGGAGGTATTAAAAAACCCAAACATGGAGTAATAATCCTTTTGCGAAATGGGGTCGTATTTATGGTCGTGGCATTGCGCGCATTCCACCGTAAGGGCCAGCATACCTTTGCTGTAGGTTTTTACCTTGTCAATGATGTATTCCACGCGGTATTCTTCCGGGATCACGCCGCCTTCTTCGGTATATTTGTGGTTGCGAAGAAAAGCAGTGGCCAAAATCTGTTCCTTATTAGCATTGGGCAACATATCGCCCGCAAGTTGCCAGGTAACAAACTGATCGTAGGGCATATTTTTATTGAAGGCGTGGATGACCCAATCCCGGTAGGGCCATTGGGTGCGGATATTATCGTCCTGATAGCCATAACTGTCGGAATACCGGGCAATATCCAACCAATGTAAAGCCATTTTTTCGCCGTATTGCGGTTTCTCCAAAATCTGGTCGAGCATTTTTTCGTAGGCATTTTCGCTCCCGTCGGCCAAAAACGCATCCATTTCCGCAACCGTGGGCAATAATCCCGTCAGGTCCATGCAAACACGTTTGAGCAAATCCTCGCGACCGGCCGGCCCGTTGGGTTGAAGGTCTTTCTCCGCCATTTTTGCGCGGGTGAAGTAATCAATCTCGTTTTTTGCCCAATTTTTATCTTTTAATACTGGCAACTCGGCCTTAACGGGCACCATAAAAGCCCAATGCTTTTCGTATTCCGCGCCCTGACGTATCCATTTTTCAAAAACGCTGATTTCATAGTCTGATAAGGCTCCGAGGTGCGATTCGGGCGAAGGCATCAGATAAGCGGGGTCTTTTGATCGAATCCGTTTCATCAATTCGGACGCATCCGGGTTGCCGGGCACAATGGCATAAGCACCGGGTGTTTCCGTCAATGCCGCGTAGGCATTTTCCGCCAAATCCAAGCGCAGGTTTGCTTTTCGCTGATTTTTATCCGGCCCGTGACAGGCAAAACACTTGTCGGACAAAATGGGGCGGACATGAAAATTGTAGCTGATCTTGTCTGGCAGGGCAGGGCTGCCGATGCTGGTGGTAAATTTGCAGGCATCCCAGGCCAAAAAGGCCAGTATGCCGAAAAGGAAAAGTACTAATTGTTCTAATTTACGCATGTGCATATCCAAATGATGGGCAAATGTCGCAGTTTATTTGTTATTGTTTCATTACTTTTATTAATTTTTTGTTTCTTTGCCCCGGTTTTGGAATAATCTTTTTGTTCCAGACTAATTTAATCTACATGAAACGTGTACACTGCTTTTGCAGGATGGCGCTGCTTTTGCTCTTCGGCAGTTTGGCCATTCCTATATTTGCTACCCCTCTTAGGCCGGTAGTGGAGCTGTTGCGCCATGACGGCACGCTCAACCTGAGTACCGGATGGTCGGGCAGCCTGAACATCAGTGGCTTTTCTGTTCATTTTGATGCCCTGCGCGGCCCGGTATTTGCACCGGCCACGGAAACGTGGTCGCCCCTCGGCGATGGCCTCAACGGGGCGTGTTATGCTATTGCGGTCAACGGCAACACTGTTTTTGCCGGGGGAAATTTCACCATGGCCGGCGGTATATTTGCCAATCGAATTGCACGATGGGATGGTGCCAACTGGACGGCATTGGGTAACGGACTGAACGGCCCTGTTTATGCTCTGGCTATTTTCGGAAATGATATCCTTGCCGGCGGGAATTTCACCAAATCCGGCACCGTTGATATGAACCGCATTGCCCGATGGATCGGAGCGGCGTGGAATCCAATAGGCATTGGCCTGAACAGTACCTGCTACGCGCTATTGGTCAGGGGTATGGATATTTATGCCGGCGGCACTTTTACCACAGCCGGGGGAATTCCGGCCAATTTTATTGCCCGATCCACTGGCACCTCCTGGGCCGCGCTGGGGCTGGGACTGAATGATCCCTGCTATGCTTTGACCACGCTGGGATCCAATAACGAAATTATTGCGGGCGGTTCTTTTACCACGGCGGGTACCGTTGCTGCCAACCGCGTGGCCCGCTGGAATGTTACGAACTCCAGCTGGAATGCCTTGGGCAGCGGGCTAAACGAAACCTGTTACGCCCTGGCTACTCAAAGCGTTAACACCTTGTTTGCCGGCGGAAAATTCACTACCGCCGGGGGCAATCCCGCCAATTATGTGGCCCGCTGGAATGGCACCAACTGGTTTCCACTCGGTGCCGGCCTCAATGATGTCTGCTTAGCGTTGGCAGCCAATGGCAGCTATGTGTTTGCCGGCGGCACTTTTACCACGGCTGGGGGCAACCCCGCTAAAAAGATGGCGCGTTGGAATGGTTCCGCTTGGATAGATTTGGCTGACGGATTGAACGATGATTGCTACGCCTTGACTTTTCTGGGTACCAGCGTGGTGGCCGGAGGCAGGTTCACCGAAGCAGACATGGAACCGGCGGCGCGCATTGCCGTGACGGTGGGTTGCGAACCACCAGTGCTGGACACCAGCACCAAAAAGGAGACGTGTCATAATATTCCGGCATCGGGTACGGTGTTCAAAACCACTCCGCCCAATGCCACGGTTTATTGGACCAACGACCTGCCCTTAATCGGTTTGCCGCCGACGGGTTTTGGAAATATTCCTTCCGTGACCGCACCCAATACCCGCGATATTCCATTGGTAGCCACCATTTACCCTACCCCGGTCAGCGAGCCAATGTATGCTTATGTTACGAACAATATCGCCAACAATGTCTCCATCGTCAATTTGTCCAATAATGCGGTAGTGACCAATATACCGTTGCCATCAGGGCCACGCGGGGTAGCGGTCAGCCCCAACAATGCTTTAGTGCTGATTGTCAGCCAGGGTACGCGGCAGGTGACTATTATGGATGCCCGCACCAATACCATCCGGTCCACCATTATCGTCGGTTCGGGGAATACCTCGCAACCTTATGGAGTGGCCGTGAACCACACCGGAACCAGGGCGTATGTGACCAATCGGGTCACCAATAATGTAACCGCCTTCGACCCCGTCATCAATGCCGTATATGCCAATATTCCGGTGGGGATGGCACCGGGGGGTATTGCCATAGCGCCCGACAGCAACACCGTGTATGTGGCCAATGAAGGCTCGGATAATGTATCAAAAATAGACCCGGAAACCAATACAGTGACCGCCACCATCCCGGTGGGCGATATGCCGTTAGGGGTTGCGGTATGGTCCGCCGGCAAGCGCGTTTATGTCACCAATGCAGGCGGTAATAGCGTATCGGTGATCAACGCCGAGGCGGATACGGTCATTGCAACCATTCCATTGATGTCCAGACCGAGCGGATTAGCCGTCAGCGTGGATGGCACCCGGTTGTATGTGGCCACTGGCAACGGCAACTTAATGGTGATCAATACGGCTACGAATGCGATTGTGACTACCACCGCCGTGGGGCCGTCCCCGGTCGGGGTCAGCGTCTCCCCCGATGGCAGTCGCGTGGTGGTGGCACACGCCGGAACATCTTCTGTATTTCCGGGGGTCAGAATTGTCAGTACTACTACCAATGCCGTCGTCGGGCAGGTTGATTTCCCTTCCGGAACCGGCACCTTTTCGCTGGGCAATTTTATCAATCCGGGGTCTTGTTTTGGCACTCCCAAACCGTTTAAAATTCAAATAAATCCAAAAACGGTGGTTGATCTGGGCAAGGACACGACTATCTGCCCCGGACAGTCCGTAAAACTGATCGCAGCCGGAACCGGCATCAGTTTTTTATGGTCGCCCACGCCGATACCGCTACCGGCACAAAATGTATCGCGCAGTATTACGGTAAAACCTACCGCTACAACAAGTGCTTATATCGTCAGTGCGCAAAACCGCTTTGGCTGCGAAACCAACGACACCCTGAAAGTGACGATTCACCAGTCAAAACCCATGGTTTGCCGGGAGCAATTTGCGGTCTATTTGAATGAAAACGGCATTTTTCCGCTTCAACCAGGTTTTTTTATCGGAGATACCATCCGAACTCCGCAATTTTACCAATATACGGTGCGGGATCAAAACGGCACTTTTTTGGGGGATACGCTCACCTGCACCCAATTAGACCAATTGGTCACAATCACCATCCGCGATATTTGCAGCAAACAGCAATGCGTCAGCAAAGTCATTGTTTTTGACACCGTACCGCCGCGCTTGCAGTGCCGCAATGTATTTGTGCGGTGCGCGCTTCCTTCTTACGACCCGTTTTATCTGCGCGACTCCTTTTCGATAGCAGACGCCATTCCGGGAGTGGATAACTGTAAGGATTTTTCCGTTACCTGGACGGATGGCGCGATCATATCGCGGGCTTGTACTTTCACGGCAAAAGATTCCCTGAACCGGGATCGCTCCGTGAGTGCGACCTTCACCCGTACTTGGAATTTTAGGGATTCATCGGGCAATACCGCTTCCTGCGTGCAAAATATTCACGTAGAAAGAACGCGAATATGGGATATTGTTTTTCCAAAAGACACGGCAGTGCGCTGCGACTGGTCGGAAAGTCAGTTTGCCGATAAAAATTTCAATCCGTATATCCGGTTCAACGGCCGCCGGATACCCCTCTTCCTTTCCAGCCCTGCCACCCAATACTGCGGCCCTCAATTTTTGTACACCGAACAAATATTCCCGGAAACAGATGGCACGTACAGTATACTCCGCAAATGGGTGCTGACCGACCCTTGTTTGCCCATTGGAAGCGGCAGCACGCCGGTGCCTTACACCAATCCCCGCTTCGGGGTACAAATTATTGAGGTCACGCCGGACAATGGACTTTCCGCCCAATGTCCTAAGAATTTCACGGTGAGCACGAAGTGGGATACCTGCTGTGCGCCGGTTGATTTGCCCGATATTATCCTGAGTGATGCCTGCGGGCGCGCTGTGGGCATTTCCGCCACGGTGGTGACTATTGACCCCGCCTCCGGCGATACCACCGGGATTTACGCGGTGCCAGGACGACTGATGGATTTTCCCGGCAACAACTACTGGGTGACCGATACGATGGGCACGGTGGGTATTACGCCCTGCCTGCATCCCGGCACCCACGAGGTTACCTATAATATCAACAACGACCGATTGGCCAACCTGCAATGCCGCTTTAAGGTGACCGTGGCCAATCTGAACCCGCCAAAAGCCATTTGTCAAAACCCGGTTATTGTGTCATTGGGACACGATGACCTGAATGATTGTTATTTTCCTCAACCCGACTCCATGCGTTTTGCCGGAGTGGGCTGGCTAAAGGCGCGCAGCCTTGATGATAGTTCCATTGACCGATGTGGCGCCCATTTGAAATTTACGGCCAGACGAGTAACGCCCTACAGTGGTTTTATTCAAAATCTGAGCCGGCAGGCCTGTGTGACGGGTACGCCGTCTGAATATGAGCGCGCTACAGCGGAGCAGGATTCCATCAAATTTTATTGCCATGAAATCGGAAATTCCATCATGGTGGCCCTGCGGGTATATCGCTTAGATTATAACGGGCAGCCCGAACTCGACCATAACGGAGAGGCGATTTACGGGGAATGCATGACCGTGGTATCGGTGCAAGACAAATTAGCGCCGCAATGTCGGCCCCCTGCTCCGGTCACCATTAGTTGTGAAAATTTTGATCCCGGACTGACGGCTTATGGCAGCCCGGAGGTGTGGGACAATTGTTGTATTGCAACAAAAACGGTATCCGCCAATTACGGCCTCTTTGACACGGTTTGTAATAGAGGTACTATTCTCCGCATTTTTTACGCGCAGGATTGCAGCGGCCATTCCGATTTTTGTAACCAACGCATTGTGGTGACCCACGATCAATCCTATTACGTGCGTTTTCCCGATGACCGCGTATTGAATGGCTGCAATGCGCCCGTTCCGGTATCGCCACCGGTGTTTTTTGGGGAAGATTGCGAGGCGCTGGCTTTTTCCTTTAGGGATGACACGCTGAGTAGTTCGCCGGATGCTTGTTTTACCCTGCACCGCAACTGGAAAGTCATCAACTGGTGCACGTACGACCCCAATAAAGGATACCTCGAAATACCCAATCCGCAGCCCAATGCCATCCTTTTACACGCGGAAAATCTGACCGGCCCGATAGTGTCGGCACCCGGCGCGCCTTCGCCCTGGTCGCCTTCGGTGGTAAAATTAATGCCGGGCAGTCAGGTGCCGTTGGATTACAGCACTTTATGGACGGCTGAGGTCAACGGTTATTCCTACCAACAATTGATTTACGTGGTGGATGCCGAACCGCCGGTCATCAAATGTACGCCTGCGGATTCCTGCGATTTTACGGCAAATGATACGCTGCTTTGGGTGGCACCCCGTTTTTTAGACCGCCGCCTGCACCGTCACGACTTGTGTGAGGGCTTGGTCAACCTTTCGGTTAATGCCACCGATGCCTGTACGGGGGCCAATATCCAATTCCGGTACCGCCTGTTTTTGGATTTGGACGGCGATGGCGCACCGGAGACGGTGGTGAACAGCCAGAATTTGCCCGATGCCGGCACGGTCCGTTTTGGCAATATAGTGAACCCAAACTACTTGTACGGGATTGCTCAACCCTTCGATCTGCGCAATGTTCCGCTTGATCAGCGCTACCAATTTGCCATTCAAACCACGGTAAGCGGCCAGCAGGTGCTGGCTTCCCTGCGCTGGAATACCGCTGCGGCACCCAATACCTATTTTGTGCCGGAATTGCCTTACGGAAAACATCGGATAGAGTGGTTGGTCTCCGACGGATGCGGCAACGAGACCGTATGCAGCCAGCCGTTTGTGATAAAAGACTGCAAAAAGCCAACGGTGGTGTGTAAATCGCTCACGGTGAGCCTGTCGTACACCGCAATTGTGGGGCTGTGGGCATCTGATTTTTTGGAATACGGCACGGACAATTGTACGCCCGCTGATTCGCTTAAATATTGGGTGGTGAATGAGGTAAAATCGTCGGGTAATCCTCCCGGCGACACGACGATGCTGTTTTTCAACTGCGCTGACAAAGGCATTCACCTCATCAACCTTTGGGCGATGGATTTGGCCGGCAACGCCGATTTTTGTGCTACGTATGTTTTGATTCAGGATAATTTGATTATTTGCAGCAAAAAGGCCAGCATTATAGGTATGTTGCGCACTGAAAAAGCCGAGGGCGTAGAAAACGGGAACGTGCAATTTTCAGGTCAGCATCCCGCGTTTCCGCCAGTGAAATTGTACCAAACAAGTGATAAAAAGGGCCAATATGCTTTCTCGAACGCGATTCCCTACTTAGGTGCTTATCGGGTGCTACCGTTGAAAAATGACGATCCGCTGAACGGTGTAACCACCTTGGATTTGGCGCTGATTAGCCAGCATATTCTGAATATAACGCCGCTCAATTCGCCGTACAAAATGATTGCGGCGGATGCCAATCGCTCCGGCACTATCACGACGCTGGATATTGTCACGCTGCGGCGATTGATACTGGGTATCAGTGATACGTTTACGAACAATCAGTCCTGGCGTTTTGTACCCCGTTTTTATGTTTTCCCGAACCCGGTCAATCCGTTTGCTAAGCCTTTTCCGGAAGATATTCGCGTAGACAGTCTGCTCTACGGCCTGGATACGTTTGAAAACAATTTTGTATCCATCAAAACGGGCGATGTGAATGACAGCGCGATGGCCAACAGCCTCCTGCCGGCGGAAGACCGGGGTACTCGCAACCTGTTTTTTGACGTTCCCGAACGCATTTTCCACGCGGGTGATACCTTTAGTGTACCCGTGCGCGCTCAACAGGCGGGGGTCGGGTTTCAATTCACCCTGGAGCATCCGGGACTTGAGCTCATTGACCTCTCCCCTACGCTGCCCATGCAGCCGGACCATTTTGCGGTATTCGGCCAGGAGGCCGCGCTGACGGTTGCATTTGAAACCGAATTGCCGGCCGCCCACGCACAATTTGTGCTACATTTCAGGGCAATATCGGCCGGTAAACTCAGCACCGCCTTGCGTATTTCCGATAAAATTACTTTTGCAGAAGGCTTTCAAAATATTGATTATCAAATACTTAAACCATCTGTCCGATTTTCCGACACCCATAAAAACACGCCCCTCGTGCCGTCAGGTTTTGACCTTTTGCCTTGCGAACCCAACCCGTTTGCCCAACAGACTCGTATTCCTTTTTTCCTGTCTGCTCCCGGCAGGGTGACCTTAGCGGTCAGCGATGCTTCCGGGCGGGTATTGAGCCGCCAAAACGGGTATTTTAGCGCTGGTCGCCAGTCTTTTGTATTGGCTCGAACGGCGGAAATGTTGCCCGGAATGCTCTTTATCCGGGTGGTATCGGAGGTTGGAAGCGGGTATGGGAAGGTGCGGGTGCAGTAGACACTATCCGACCAGCGGACAACTGTGGTATTATGTCAGTTTAGTGGTTCCGGCAGCAAGGAGGGGTTTTTGACGGGATGGGGCTTGTTTTTGAGTCATCGCTTCGGTGAATTTGCTTTTGCGCGTGTGGGGAGGGAGTTGCGGGGTTATTTTTTTCGGAGGCGGGTTGGGGAAGGGGCAATAGGAAACCCGTGGCAGTACACGGGGTCGAATCTAACCTTTAAGGCTAATGTATTGGGCGTTTAAAGGGCAGGGCTGTTAAGTGCTATAAAATTTGACAAGATATTTTACATTGTTGCGAAATTTAATTTAGCCTTCGGAAATGGAGTCGTTTCCATTTTTCCGGTGAATATTGATAGCAATGGAAGAAAAGATAGAAGCCGCTACTGGTCCGGTACCACACCGAATTTTATTTTTATCTTCTTTATGGATTTCATCTTTTACCCAGTGCAATCTATTTTCTATGCCCCAATGTCCTCTAATGCCTTGATGAAACTCCTCGGCATTTAAATCAAGATCAGACATAAAAAAGGCTAGCTCCGTTTTTGTTACCCCCTTTACCGTCCTATTTCTCTGAACACAAATATAAGGTGCTGAACGACTACGGTATGGAAGAATTGAATTGATCTTCAACAAGTTGCATTTTGGGAAGCCATTTTCAGTGCTTATTTTTATCCTATTAGCCGAATATTGGCTTTAACCGCGCCTGAAAATGGGCTATTTAGTTCTAAGGGTTTGCACAACAATTTGATTGTCAATTATAATGCCTCCATACAGTAGTCGCGCAGTACCGAAATCTGTAATTGACGAGTTATTATCCACATTTCGACCACATTTTTATAAAAAATTGATAATCAATTAATTGTTAAGTATTTTTATTTTTAATTTATTAAAATTACTTTCTTTTAATATATTGATTTTCAATTATTTGCAGAATATAGTCGAAATGTAAGTTATTAGTTACTCGTTCCTTAAAGTAGCATTAATTTCAACACCAGCGGGAAAAGTATTTTGGCGGGCGGATACATATCTATTTTACCCCGGGTTCCCGACGCTATGACACGAAAAAATAACGGCTATTGCACGCTTTACGGGTGCACCGTCCGATAAATCCCCCGCAAAGGATCGGGATAGACTGTCCTTACGCCGCCATTCCGCGCTGCTGCATATTAGTCGCGGTGGCTGCTGCCACCGCAAAACCCGCTGCGGTCACTGTGATGGGATAGTTCCCCGGCAGCATTTGCGTTTGTTCGGGCAGTCCCAGCGCAAGACAGCAATCCGCTGGCAGCGTCAGGGGGGCATCTACCCGGAAGCCGCCGGCTGGGAAAAACTGCCGCCGGGTAGCCGGGGTCATGCCTTCTTGCGGAAAGTGGAACAGCAACTGTCCCGATTCGGTGGTGTCTAACCACGCTTTTACTTTTCGGAGCGTGACGGGTATGAATGTTTCCCACGTTTCCGGGGCAACAGCTATGATGGTACACACACCAAAATGGGCGCATTCAGCCAATGGGCTGCCAAGGGTAGCAAAGATTTGAAGTGACATAGTTGTTAAAAAGTGACGTGTTTGTTAAAAAGTGACGTGTTTGTTAAAAAGTGACGTGTTTGTTAAAAAAAGTGTTGGCAAAAGTATTGAGCCAGCGGGTAAGAGCATCGGGTACGGGATTGCCCGCCCGAGGGGAGTAACGCCCGCCGCCACGATGAGGCAGACGCATAGCAAAGAAAGGCCGCGCCGCAGCACAGCGAAAGAGCGTGTGAACATAATAAAAAAAAATTTAAATTAATTGATAAAAAAAATGCCTACTCTGTGCGCTTTTCGGCTTCCGCGTTTTTTCAATATTTGGGTATCAAATATTAAATCCTGTATCCAATTCCAACATTAAAATAGAGGTAATGGTATCGGTAAGTGATCTGATCAGGCGAGAAGTTGCCCGTCAGCATGGGCGCATATCGCAGTTCGCCCAGCAATATCAAATGTTTCCCAATCGTCGGGCAGGCACCAATGCCACCCCAGAATCCGATATTAGATTTTCTGGCATAGCTGCTATTTAGGCTTGTGATGTCTTCTACTTCATTGTTTACACAATTGAAAAAAGTATAAGTGCCATCTTTAAAGCCGCTTTTAGTGTCCTTGAAATAGCCCATGCCGGCATTTACGAATAACCATTGCTTTTTGAAGAACCGCCATTCCGGTACTATGGCAAGATAATATTGATCAATGCCATAGTTGCCAGCAATTATTTGTTTGGCACATCCAATTAGATTAATCAGAGAAACGGAGTCGTTTGAGCGGTTGATTCCTCCTTCTAAACCCAATTTGAAAGGGCCTGCTAAGTGGTAACGTAGGCTCAATGCAATTCCTTTGCCCTTACCCATTTTAATGTCACTGTATGCCACGGGTAGATTGCCCTGCGTAAAATCAGGTTGAAGTGCATGAACATTCCCTTTGAGAACAATGTCCATCTTTTGAGCAGACAAAGTGTTTGTTAAGAAAGTTAAGAGCGTGAAAAAAAAGATTTTTGATTTGCGTTGCATAAATGTATTAGTGGTTGATAAAACATCAAATTGATATTTGTTTTTATTCCTCTATATTAATCGCCATGATGTAATGGCTATCGAAAGTGATGACTTTTTTCTCGCCGGGAATCCGAACAGTACGAGCAAATTGCGAGAAGCGTGTATTGTACCGGCCTTTACACAGGGGAGAAAGAAATTGATAGTTTATGGCTCCATTATTGGCATCAATACTGAAGAAATAAGGAGGACTTACGTAAAAAAGTTTGTTGTCCATCCATTGCGCTGCACCAGTTAACCCACAACAGGCAACTTTAGATTTCCAAATTTGCCGACCATCTTTGGCATCTAAAGCATAAAGAAAATCAGCGCCCGGCTGACTAAAGATTTTATTGTCTTCTACCGCGATATTGGCATACGCAAAATGTTCATTTTTAGCTGGAAATATCTTTGCCCAAATGATAACACCAGTTAAAGCGTCAATTTTTTGAATTGAATAATGTCCCGTATGATAAATAAAATCATCGTCTATAATAAGAGGATTCACCGAAGAATACCCTTCCTGGGTAACCGAATCAATTTTCCACAAAAGGGAATTATCTTTTAAATTATAGGCAAAAAGATCAGCTTTGTTTCCCAAAGTACCCCATCTATACGAGCGACTTTGAAACATCAATATCGAATCACCCAGAGGATGTACCCAAAGCGCGGGCCGCTGAATACTCGAAATCCAACTTGAATCTTGTACGGATGATTCCACCATATCGTTATTTAATTTGGTAGAATAACACAAAATATTTAATTTAAAAATATAACTCTGTGCTATTCTACCAAGATAATTGTTATTTTTATTTAGTTGGTGTGATAAAGAAATCCTCCCCATGTCCATTGCCCCACAGACCATTAAGCGCAATTTTGAGTCTTGGACTATTGACTAATTGAAAGCGTGAATCTCCATCTAAAAGGACTGATTTTGATGCTCCCGGTAATGCTATTGCCGAAGAAGCAAGGACAATACCATCTGAATCAACATCCGTTAAACTTTGTCCTGCTACCCAATTGCAAAACTGATACGGGCTAGAATAAGTGCTTGTACAGTTTCCATTATTACCCATTGTCTGAAAAGGGCCAGTATATGTACCAGTTGTACTGTTATAATTAATACACTCACAAGAAGCTTGTGGGTTATTTGCCATGGAGATGTCACCCATTAATAATCGAAACTCATCATTCGCCCCAAGCCACCAAGAAACACCACGTGCATCAGCTTCTTTGATTTTTTTGGCTTCATTTCTCTGGTTTATTGCTCTTAGGCAAGCCATCGGTATCCAAGGACAAAAAGCATTGACTTTTCCTTGCCAATGGTCCTGTTTTGCCTGATATTCATCCCTTTTTGCAACGTACCTATCTTTGTTAGCATTCATCACATCAACAGATTGTTGCGCACTATCGGCCTCAAAAAAACCATCTGCATTTGGGCTGTTTTTCATGTAGTGGTAAGTTTTCCAAATCATATCTGTATTTGGCAAAACACCGTAGAACGCTAACCGATGGGTTTCTCATGGTTGAAAATTTTGTAAAGTATTGATCAATGGACTATTCGGCTTTAAATCATTATTTTCAGTATAGGCAATAAAAGTATTGAGCCAGCGGGTAAGAGCATCGGGTACGGGATTGCCCGCCCGAGGGGAGTAACGCCCGCCGCCACGATGAGGCAGACGCATAGCAAAGAAAGGCCGCGCCGCAGCACAGCGAAAGAGCGTGTGAACATAATAAAAAAAAATTTAAATTAATTGATAAAAAAAATGCCTACTCTGTGCGCTTTTCGGCTTCCGCGTTTTTTTTAACATTTGGGAGAGGTTAGCCTCCAAGGGCAAGATGCAAGATCAAACTTGTTGCGATGGGAGGCTGCTTGGCCCCAAAATGGTCTTTTTCGCTGCTTTTCGTTTGTTTTGGAACACATAAAACCCGTTATTCGCTCCAAAAACAAGCCTCAATCAGGGCAAAATTTCTCAATTTCCGACTTTCGATCAAAGGGACATCATCTCTAATGTTTAATCAACTTTTGTACCTTCAAATAACCATTTGCGTTCCGAACTTCTATTTGATATAAACCAGTGGTCAGGTTAGCAATATTACAGCGAAACGCCTGTCCGGCAGGCACATCGTTATAAGTCACCATTAATTTGCTGTTAGTATCAAACAACCGCAGCGTGTATGGCTCATTACCAGGTGGCAATAAAATGACAAAATTATCTTGCACCGGATTGGGGCGAATGAGGGGCAGCGTTTCCATCTCCCCAATATCACGGCTATTGGAGATCTTGAGCGTGCCAGGTCGGTACCATATTTGACCATCAGCCAACCAGAAAGCGTGTAAGCGATCGCCGCTAATGGCCATTTGAGGGTATTCTACGTATTCATCGCTACCATTTCTATTTGTGTCTTTTGCGACCATACTCCATCCTTAAAATAGGCATAGTGAAGCGGTTTGCCTTCATCTTCATCGGCAAGGATGTGGAGTATGCCATTCTGGTCAAATAGTGCCGAAGCCTGCCGGTTTATATCAAAGGGCATAGAAGTCGCTTGCCCCTGCGGTGGATTGATCATCATTTGGCGTTCAAAAGGAATAAAAGAAGACCACAGTAAAGCGACCTCACCGGATGCTTGGCCGATGATATAAATGGCCTCATCGTCACTGATTTGTTGGGATATACTGTTGGAGAGAATCCGTACTTCCCCCCACTGGCCATTCTCAAAAATAGCATAGGCCACGTAATTATTTGCCGGAACGGTCCGTTGATCGCCTCCGGCGAACCAAGCAGCGTGTAATTTACCGGAGGAATAAAATAAAGCCGGCCGATAGGCAGTAGAATCAGCGGGAAAGGGAATTTTTTCCCAGGTTCCATTTCCTAAGCGCTCTTTCAAAATAACGTTTGACTTGACCGTCACCGTAAGGGTGTCTAAGCTGATTTCTGAATAGGCTACCACTAAACGTTGATCCGAAATAGCCGATATTACTGGAAAGACAGAAAAATCTAATGGCCCGGAGATTTGCTCCGGTTTGCTCCATTTATCATCAGTCCCCAGTTCTGAAAAATATATTTTAGCAGTACTTGAATTGAATTCAACCCAGACAAGTGCCATTGTGCCGGAAGGTCGCCTGTGAAGTTGAGGTGTAACTGCCGATCGAATGGAGGCAGCACTAACCCTGACGGGTGGACTAAATTGCCCATTCTTCAACGCGCTGTGATACAGGCGCCCCGGGCCGTTATTACCCGCTGCGACCCAAACCACATGCAATACACCAGATGCATCTGTTCGAGCATCAAAGATTGGTCCGGTTTCCGGCTCGGCATCAGGCTGAAAAACAGACCCGAATAAAGAACTGGGGTTATGCCAATCTACCTGGGCAAAACCAACTTGCCGGATAAATAAGAAAATAAAAAGTAATACTTTTTTCATTTTTTATAAAGTTAAGTGAAAACAGGAACGCTGCTCGTAATTCGACAGCGTGATAGGAGACGCCGAATCAATTTTAGTCATATTCTCATAAAAACAAGTATATTAAAACCCAACCGCCAATCTGATACCAGCCCCTATTAATTGACCCAAAAACTCATAGCTATGTGAATTGACTTCTACACCCAGCCACAAATTTTGTTGAACCCGGACATCAAAACCTCCGGTAAGCGCAAGACCAATTTGGTCACCTTTTAACATTTTATATTGAATGGAAGTGATGTTACCACCCTGCAACTGCACAACTTGAGGGTACAATTGGCGGTAATTTCGATAAGTAGGCCCTGCTCCAAATTCGAGGCGTGTGTTTTTTTTGTTCAATAATTGAATACCCCCCAGTATATCTACACTGAAAAAGGACATACTTCTCTGTGTAAGAATCGCTGCCTCTCCTTGTAAATCTTCGTTAACACCAGTCATGTGAAAGGCACCAATACTCGTACCTATATTAAATCGTTTTCCAAGATTACGCAATATCCTGGTATTTAGCCGCACCCCGTTATCCCCTAAGTTATTGTCAGATACAATCCCTAAACCTGCCTGCATCATCCATTTATGGTCATTAGTAACAGATTGGGAAAAAAGATTCCGATTGAAAATCAGTAACAAAAAAAGAGTAAGCGTTAATGTTAAATTCCGCATATTAAACAAAGTTTTATAAAAAGTGAATAGTAAAATCATTTTTCAGTTATTTAGCCCTGTCCCATTTTAATTCCACATTAATCATTTGAGTGCGTGACAAAATCGGGATACTACTGCCGATCCCTCGTTCGACTTGCATCAAATGTCGCTGATGCTTCGCCGAACTTAGGATAGGCGATAAATGGCCGCTCCGATGGCCGCTCCGATTTTGTCATGCACTCTAATCCAATGGTTCGTTAAGAATTTAGCCTTTTAATTCGGTGTTTTTCGGTGTTTTGATATTTATTTCAGCTTTCGGTAGGTTGCCGTAAGTCAAAATAAATAAGAAGCATACTTTAAATGCTCTGTTTCCTTTAAAAACGGTAAGAAATGCCTGAATTTTTTTAACGAACCATTGTAATCAGTTGAATAATGAAATTAAATTTGTAAAAACTAATTTACTTGAAAAGAACAAGTTATCATTTGCCCGTTCCTTAGGTACAAAAACTTGGCATTTTTATGCCATTTTTCGCTTCTTTTTCAGTTGATGCGCTGCATCCCGTCATTCAAAAGCAATGCTTACCTGCTTTTCATTATGGCAGGCTAAAAAAAGGCTCGCCCGGCAAAAAAACGCCAAGTTTTTTGACTCGAAACTGCTGGCTAAGTTTTTACGTATTTTTAATTTTCCGCAGGTGCTTTACTTAAAATGCGGTAATGCGCATTGTAAAGTGAAGCTTGCGATTACCATTTACACCTCTAACACATTTGCTATTTTGTATACCCAAACCCTCATTACCGGGATTAGTAGTAATAAACCAACAGCGATCCCATTGCTGGTTATATATAATATCATCATCAGCAGTCATGGTATGCGATATGTTTGCTCCGACCGATTGTTCAACGCCTCCAACTTCGGGTATTTTAATTTCAACCTTTGCCGATCCATTCAAACCAAAAGTAGTTGAGCCACCCTCGTCTTCTTCATAAACACCACATTGTTGTTCTATTTCCTCTAAAGCGCCTTGAGTAAATTGCCAATTACTATCCCAAAGCGCATTAATTCTAACCCAACGAAATTTCCGAACATCTTTGCGTGACAAACTACTTAATATAGCATTGGCTGCACCTTGCACTTGACTGCCACCGGCTACATAAACAATTGACCCGCGGCAGAAATAAAATTCAGGTCCACCGTTCCAGAGTGCATCCCATTGATAGTCACAACGTACATCTTCAACATATACTGACATCCGGAGTGGTGGAATCGTGCAGTCACCGTCATCGCCTCCACGTCCCGTCACTTGCGTATTAGAAGAACCTCCGTCAGGAGTAAGATTCGGGTTTCCGTCAAGTTTAGTAATGATTAACACAGGGTTATCGTAAGCATAGTTATCATCAACACGTACCACTTGAAAATCTGTTTTTGCATCATTGAGCAATAATCCATTATTAGCCTCCCGATTATCCATTGGATTGGCCACTACGACGGGATTAATACGCTGACCAGCAAAATTTTCAGAATAAGGAAAATAAATACGAGCTTTATTTGCAATTAAAAAATTCTCAAGGTCTCGTACATTCGTAAATTCACTGGCATGCGGGTATCTTCCACTCGACAAAACAGACCTGAAGGCAGTTGAAAATGCGGTGATATTCAACTCTCCTACCTTTCCCCTGTCACTGTATACCGGACTTACTGTGGGGTTTAACAGGTCATTGAGCAAAATACCCTCATCAGGATAATAACCTGAATAAACACCAGCCAAAACAACAGACTTGGCGGCTTCGTTTTTCATCACTTCTGCTACAACTCCGGAAGTTTGCCGGTAATAATTTGCAGTTGTTTGCGCGGCATTTGTGACAGTGCTTTGAGCCGTTGCAAAAACTTGAGTTACCAATGTCAATACAATTGTGAGATATGTAAGACGATACATAATCAAAAAAAATTAAAAATTTTGCCTACTCTATTCGCTTTTCGACTTTCGTGTTTGTACTCTTTTATTGGAAAGGGATTTTCCGAATTGCTCCCTTTTACCCCGGCTTGCTCGAGCACTCACCGGGATATAGCGTTTTCATAAAAGTCATTCAGCGTTTGGTTTTCGCGATCTTGTGGGGCTTGGTGCTTACTCTTTTCGGGCTTTTCAGCGTCCGCCGTTATTTCTAAAAAAATATCTTTATCTATGCTGAAAATATCTTTTTTTTGTCCCCGCAAAGGTGCATATTTTCATACCTGATAAACAAGGACACTTTTGCACTTTTTGGACACCCCAAATTTAGGGATTATCTGATCGGGGGCTAAGGAGTAATGTTCAGTGTTTTCAAAAAACATCTTTTCTTTGTCCCCGCAAAGGTGCATATTTTCATACCTGATGAACAAGGACACTTTTGCACTTTTTGGACACCCCAGATTTAGGAGATTAGTTGATTAGAGGCGAAGGGGTAATCACTTTCTGTATAAAATGGGGAATATTTTGGATACTTTGTTGTAACGGAGACTGCTCAATTTCAGGGATTACATATTTATGAGGTCTTCCGTGATATATTCTAATGCTTGTTGTTCCGAAGGGGTTAAGGTATTCCACTGTTCAGGAGATTGGAGTTTTCCGAGGAGGATAAGGGGATAAATAAACCAGGGTAACATATTGTAGTAGAATTGAATTGTGTGAAAAATTGGTGGATGGTTGCCGGCAAAACCATTTGTTTGATGACACAAAGATGGGGGCTGCACCATGCTTCCCGCAAGGACACTGATGAGGTTTTTGGACACCCCAATTTAATCATATTAGTAATATTTTTATTTATAAAAAATTGATAATAAATAAAATAAAATAAACTTGTGATAATTTTCACAGTACTAAAAAACACAAAAGACACTGTTGCGCTTTTTGGACACCCCAGATCGAATCAATCAGCAGTGGATCAGGCGGCAGTTAGGGGACACACGGGGGTACAAGCCGCCCATTGAGAGTATGTGACAAGTGCACTTTATCTTTTTTAGTAAAATTTTTTTTATAAAATATCAGGTTTTTTTTGTCACACGCTACCGTTTTTTTGCTTATACCTGATAAATAAGCTAACCGGAAAAGTACACATTAATCAACTAACACCACACCATGAAAGAATTAAAAGACCTCGCCTACATCATCACCCGCTACCAAGTGCAGGAAGTGAACGTCATCACCAACCCCGCACGCAAAGCCACAAAGGCCGGCAATCGCTATTGGGAACTATACACCGGGATACGTGACAACCGCTGGGCCACCGAAGCAGACATTGCCGCACACTTTGGCATGAACGTAAAAGACAAAGCCTACAATCGCCTGAAAAACGAAACAAAAGAACGCCTCTTGGATACCCTGTTTTTTATTGATATAGAAAACGGCGAGTTCAATGAATTTGCCCGCCAGCAGCACCAATTGTACAAAGAATGAACCCAGGCGCAGATACTGCTAAGAAGGGGCGCAAATGAAATATTTATGGAGCGGGGTTACAAGTGTCTAAAATTGGCCATCGAATTAGAAGATGTTATCATCGTAGTAGAAACCGCAAGATTACTGTCCAAATTGATTATATCACGTCCCCAATACCACAAAGAGCATGATGATATAGTGGATATTATCCGTACTTATATCCCGGCGCTGATGGCAGAAATTGAAATACAATTAGCTTATGAAAAATTCATGAAAGATTTGGTTGTAAAAAAGGGTTATAAAGTAACCTATGCCGCACAGGCACAGGCATTAGTTACCACTTTTGAGCAAAAGGCAGCCCAATTTCCGCACATTGGTTTTCAAATGTATTATACCGTATTAAAAATATACCACAAAGCCCTGCTACACGACTGGAAGGCAGTTGTTCAGGTTGCAGACGAGACGATCACCTTTTTTCAAGCCAAAAAATACCCCACAATACATCATACTGGTGCCATACTCAATCAAAAAATTATTGCTTTAATTATGTTAAGGCAATACGAAGAGGCGGCGGATTGTATTGCGCACAACCTTACCTTGTGTACGCAAGGCATCCCCAGATGGTTCAAATGCAGGGAACTTTCCGTCGTAAAAGACCTCTATGCAGGCACCTACGAGGCGGCTTGGGAAACAGTGAAAGAAACGTTTAAGCACGAGCGTTATACGGCTTTGCCAGCCCCTGCACAGGAATCCTGGCGGCTTTATTACGGCTACCTCAGCCTCTTAGTGCGGCGCGGTCTCATCCCGCTCTCCGCTCGCGAGAGAAGCGTACTCGGTAAATTCAGGATGCAGGCCTGGCTCAACGACCTGCCCCTGCTCAGCCAGGACAAAAGCGGCTCCAACATACCCGTCATCATCCTCCAGGTGCATTTTTTGGTGTCGGAAAAGCGCTTCGACGAGCTGGAATCCCGCGTAGAGGCCCTCTGCAAATACCGCCAACGCAATCTTGACCCACAAAGTGAACACTTCAGAACCGATGTAATGATTGACCTCCTTAAATTACTCCCCAAATATTATAATCATATTCCCACCCTGCAACAACAAGCCGCACCCCTGCTTGAACTCCTGTCAACAGTCGGGGAGGATATTTCCGACCGTACCTTCGAGATTGAACCCGTCCCCTACGAGCGGCAATGGGAATGGTTGTTGCAGGAAATAGTGGAAGTGCCGGAGCCGCTGGTGTCGGAAAATTAATAGACATTCCGCCAACGAAGGCCACAATCAGTTGACTAATATCTTATGGCCACCTACAATTCATAACGGTACACCTTCCCTTTGGTCGAAACGGCTAACTGCAAACGCCCTTTATCATCTTTCCACCAAGCCAAAGAACTCTGGAAAGTAGTAGGAAAATCGTTGCTGCAAGGAGGAGACAAAGTTTTGAGGGGTCTTCCGGTCGAAAGTTCATAAACAATCACCTCCGTAGAATGAATCGTAAACAATCGGTCTGCGCCAAAATCAATGTAAGGAGTTCCGCTAATGCGCTGTCTGTACACCACTTGAAGCGTCCTACGGTCAAATACCGCAATTTCTCCCGAAGAAGCAGTGACAACCAAAAATCGGTCATTACCCCAAAGATGCGTATGCACGATGCCGGATTTGGTACGCAGATTGCGACCGGTCATCACATCCATTTCAATTAAATTGCCATCTAAACCCATCACAGCCGTTCCTTCAGGCGAAAGATAAAACCCGTTAGTAACCCTGTTTTTAAGGGCATTGTCCAAGGCAATATGATCGTATTCCCACGCATTACGATCACAATTATACAGACCTGCATAGAATTTAATAAAATTATTATCAACCGGCTCATAATAGACCACAAACAAATAATGCGCACCGGATAAGTTTGTATAAGCGGCCATTTTATGAATTCGACCATAATTGGCCCAGTTATAGTGTTTCCGGGAAAAATTAGGGACAATCGCTGGTCTTAAATCATCACCGCCACCGCTGATCGTGCCACTGTAGATGGCACCGTACAGCTTCTTATCCGGTTGCACAACGTGTCCCATCACGAAATATTGATCGCCCCATCCCGTTAGGTCACCCATAGTTAGCTTACATTCACCTGCTTTTCTTTCCCAAAGCAACGTACCCTCTTTTTCACTAATAGCCACAACCCCTGCCTCCGAAGCCGCTACCAGGGTGCCGTCGTGACGATAAAATGCTGCGCGTGGGTAACACATGGTTTTAAAAGCCAGGTAGGAAGATATTTCGTGCAACATCCTGCCGGAAACCATGTCATAACGGGCACAACCCAAACCCGTATTAAACCAAACCTCCTGCCCGGCAACAGGTACAGAAGACATGGTCATGTAATGATCCAAAGCAGGAGCAAAAACAGCAGCATAAGGAGATTGATCCGCCGCATTGCAGGTAACGGCTGGTAGGTCACCAATCAGCATATTGATGAGGGCATCTGCCAGATCAGAGTTGTCGTTTCTTTCCCCACAGGAAGTGAACAGGAAAATAGCAAAAGCGGCAAAAATTAAATTGATCCGATTCATCTTGTATCGTTGATGTTTTTATTATTTCAACGGCACAAAGGTGCAGGCATACAGCACAACAATAAAATCGAATTTTATCAAAAATACATATTTTTTAATTATATGCTAAGAAACAAAGCAAAACAAGCAGGTGCGTTGAAATAAACGCGGTTTTGAATTTCATGAATTGCTTTATTATTCACCATAATCCCGTAAATCCTGCAAATCTTGTTCATCCTGTGAAATCCTTCTAATATTTTATCAATTGCATCCCATTCTACGCATAATCCTGCAAATCTTGTTCATCCTGTGAAATCCCTCTAATATCCTATCAATTGCATCCCATTCTACGCATAATCCTGTAAATCCTGCAAATCTTGTAATCACCCAATTAATTCATTCCCGTGCCACCACTACCCCTTCGTAACAAACTCATCCAAATTCAAAATAGCGTTAGCCGTTACCGTCAGGGCAGCAGTACCCGCCAATTGTTCAGGCGTAATAGTCGGTGGCAGCGCAACAATTATGTTGGGTTTTGGCGGCACCTTACCATACCTGTCCGTTGCTTTTTTCTTAGGTTCCATCAATCCCAACAAATGCTTCACTGCCTCCGGGTCTTTTTGAAAAACTACCAGTGCCCGGTCGTACAAATTTTTTAGAATAACGAGTTTTTCGGGCGAAATAGGCAGACCAATAGCGCGTTGATAAGCCTGACGGATTTGAGATTCCGGTTCTGTAATACCCGCCTTTTCAATATTTTTAGCAAAAACACGAGCGGCTTCCACATAAACACTATCATTCAACGTCACCAATGCCTGCAACGGCGTATTCGTGCGCACCCGGCGAGCCGCACACACCTCCCGGGTAGTGCCATCAAAAGTCAGCATAGAGGGATAAGGGGCACCGCGTTTCCAAAAAGTATAAATAGCCCTGCGATATTGGTCTTCGCCTTTGCTCAGCGTCCAGGAATCGTCATTCCAGGGAGAATTCCAGATACCTTCGGGCTGAAAAGGCATAACACCGGGGCCATACATCTTTTCACTCAAAATACCCGCTACCGCTAAAGTACGATCGCGGATTTGCTCAGCAGAAAGCCGCACGCGAGGGCCACGTGCACAAAATTTATTGTAGGGATCATAGGCCAAAGCCTCGGCTGAAACCTTTGAATCCTGTCGGTAAGTTGCCGAGCAGACTATTTGTTTGAGCAGTTTTTTCAGGCTCCAGTGGTGTTCATGCATCAATTGCCAAGCCAAATAATCCAATAATTCCCGATGTGTTGGCGGAATACCCTGTGTACCGAGGTCCTCCAGCGTCTCGGCCAGGCCCAGCCCAAACAATTGCTCCCACACGCGATTAACCATTGTTCGGGAAGTCAGCGGATGCTGCGGATCGGTCATCCAATGGGCCATACCCAACCGATTTCGGGGAGCATTCGCCGGCAAAGGCAACAGCAGGTGCGGCACATCAGGGGTCACTTTTTCACCTTTTACCAACCAGTTGCCCCGCTCAAATACCCGTGTCACCCGTGCCAAATCAGGTGTTGGATCCAGCATAATAGGCGTTCCCGACAGATCCGCCGACAGCAGCCGCCAAAATTCCGCTTCCGATGCCACATAACCGGGTTGCCCTTTACCCGGGAAAGGCGCAGCAAAATGGAACCAGTCATAAAACATACCCGAATCGGTCGGTTTTTTCAGCAACGGGTTTTTATAGCATAACCACAGATCATGGATGCCGGACACCGGCTGAAACTCCAGCGCCTGAATCGTTTTTTTGCCTTTCGTATTTTTAACCGCCGTACTAAACAATAGAGGCCCCTCCGGGCTGTCCAAATGCACCGTCCAGCGGCCTTTATCCACAGCAGCAGCACAGCGCCAGATCAGTTGCGTTTTACCCGTTAAATCAACATTTTTGATGCGCGCCTTCGCATGGTTGCGCATGGTTAGCCATTTAGTATCGTATAAATCACAATTAGTAAAAGAATCCGCCGCAATCGAATAAATAGCAGGCTGCCATGTTTTCAAAAAAGTGCTGATGGCCTTGGCTCTTTCCGGCGCATACTGTTGCAACCATTGTTTTAAATCCAACAATTTCAAACTGTCAGCACTCGAAAAATGCCGCAACAAAGGATATTCTTCATACGTGTCTTCATCGCGGGAATTATTAAAAAACGCATAAAACTTATAATATTCCTCGTGCATAAACGGATCATAAGGGTGGCTATGGCACTGCACACAAGCAAAAGTAGTACCCATCAGCGCCTCCCAAGTCGTATTAACCCGATCTACTACCGCTGCCACCCGAAATTCTTCATTATCCGTACCACCTTCATCGTTGGTCATCGTATTTCGGTGAAAAGCCGTGGCAATATATTGGTCGTTGGTCGGGTCGGGCAGCAGGTCGCCCGCCAATTGCTCCGTCAGAAATTGATTATATGGCATATCCGCATTAAATGCCCGAATCAGCCAGTCGCGGTATTTCCAAATAGTGCGGTTACCATCGCGTTCGTACCCTTTGGTATCGGCGTAACGCGCCAAATCCAACCAAACGGAGGCCCAACGCTCACCAAAACGTGGAGAGGCCAAGAGCGAATCCACCAATCGTTCGTACGCATAGGCGCTCGTGTCGGAGCGAAAAGATTGTGCTAAAGGTTCTGGTGCCGGAAGGCCGGTCAAATCTAAACTAACCCTTTGCAACAAACTCATAGGATTTGCTTCCGGTGTGGGATGCAGCTGCTCTCGTTGAAAACGGTCATAAATAAACCAATCTAAGTCATTTTTTACCCAATTGGTGGTTTTGGGTTGCCAAAAATTCCAAATAGTACCTTTCGGTTTTGGTACTGGTGGAAGTTCAATGGCGCGATACGCCCAGTGTATATCCCACGGAGCACCTTCGGCTATCCATTGCGCGAGTACGGAAATTTCTGCTTTGTTGAGAGCCTTTTCCTGATAAGGCATTCGTTCTTCGGGATCGGAGCAGTTGATCCGTCGCATCATTTCACTTTTCCCCGGTTCGCCGGGCACAATGGCTGACTGGCCCGATTCGGTGGGTTGCAGGGCCAACTCCCGTGTCAACAAGTTAAAGCCCCCTTTATGGCGCACCCCTCCGTGACATTTCATACAATGCTTGTTCAGGATGGGCTTTACCTGCGTATTATAGTCAACTTGCTCTGCCCTGAACCAGGAAAAGGAAGCAGCAGTAAGTATGGTAATGGCTAAGAGTACCGCGATTTTTCCTAAGTATGTTTTTCCACGCATATCCGAACGTTTTTGAAGGATGAAGACAGTAAAGTTTCGTTTTTTCTATATCGTTTGATAAATTTGATCAACCTTATCAAAAAAACTACTTTCAATAAGAATTTATTCCCTATCTTTGTTCTTTAAAAGACAGCCCATGGCAAAACAAAAAGAAAAAAACCAGCGCCCCGTCAAAACACATGATGCTTTTTTTAAGGCAGTTGGCAGCATCAAAGAAGTGGCGATAGAACTTATTTTGGCCAGTATCCCAATGGCAATCAGCCAAAGGATTAATTTTAGCACCCTGCAATTGGCGCCAGCCTCTTTTATTGACAAAAAACTGAAAGAGAGCTTTTCCGATTTGGTGTACGTGTGCAAAGATAAGGAAGATAATGAAATCAGACTTTGTTTTTTATTTGAACATAAAAGCCATTATATTACTGCTATGCAATTAGTACTGCAATTATTGCGATACCTTCTTGGTATTTTAGAGCAGGATCAAAAGCAAGGCAACAAAACAACAATTTTAACAATACCCGTCGTTTTTTATCACGGTAAACAAGCCTGGACACCCAAAACCCTGATAGAACTCTACAAGAATTTGCCTAAACTGTATAAACCCTTTATTCCAAATTTCCAGTTTTCAGTTGTTAATCTGCAATCGCTGGACGATGACAAGATCATGGCCATGCATGACTTAAAAGTGGCCCGAAATATTTTTTTAGCCATGAAACACGCATGGGAAGACGATTTTTATCGGGAACACTTTGGGCAATTGGTTGTTTTTGAAGTTGACAACTTAAAGCCGGATATACAGGAAATACTAATTCGTCTTTTTTTTGAATACATTACCAACGTATCATCATTTAACACATTTCAACTTATGGAATCAGTTCAATCACTACCGCCGCAACAGCAACAGCGCATTAAAACCACCTGGGACAATATGCAGGAGTACTTTGAAAAATTAGGTATGGAAAAGGGTATGGAAAAGGGTATGGAAAAGGGTATGGAAAAGGGTATGGAAAAGGGTATGGAAAAGGGTATGGAAAAGGGTATGGAAAAGGGTATGGAAAAAGGTATGGAAAAAGGTATGGAAAAAGGTATGGAAAAAGGTATGGAAAAAGGTATGGAAAAAGGTATGGAAAAGGGTATGGAAAAGGGTATGGAAAAGGGTATGGAAAAAGGTATGGAAAAAGGTATGGAAAAGGGTATGGAAAAGGGTATGGAAAAGGGTATAGAAAAGGGTATGGAAAAGGGTATGGAAAAGGGTATGGAAAAGGGTATGGAAAAGGGTATGGAAAAAGGTATGGAAAAAGGTATGGAAAAAGGTATGGAAAAAGGTATGGAAAAAGGTATGGAAAAGGGTATGGAAAAGGGTATGGAAAAGGGTATGGAAAAGGGTATGGAAAAAGGTATGGAAAAAGGTATGGAAAAGGGTATGGAAAAGGGTATGGAAAAGGGTATGGAAAAGGGTATGGAAAAGGGTATGGAAAAGGGTATAGAAAAGGGTATGGAAAAGGGTATGGAAAAGGGTATGGAAAAAGGTATGGACATAGGTATGGACATAGGAATAGATAAAACAATTGCCGTTGTACAATACCTGTTACAGCATCCAACGCTCACCGACACAGAAATTTCTGAAAAATTTACTGTTTCGATTGAAAAAATACAGGAATTGCGAAAGGTTCTTTCCGTAGCCCAATAAAAAGGTCGGCTGGGTATGACCTATCCGACCTAAAATGTCATAATGATGAGTGCTATAGTACTGATTTGCTCAGTGGTTAACGCTCATCCGAATTTTCTTTTCCACCTCTTCTACGACATCCTTAAATGGTAAATCAGTATCAATCATATCCTGTACTGCTTTACAGGAATAAATTACCGTAGAGTGATCGCGTCCTCCGAATATTTCACCGATGGTTTTCAGTGATTTATTGGTGAGTTTTTTTGTCAAAAACATAGACAACTGACGTGCCACCACAATATTGCGCTTGCGAGATTCCTGATGCAGTTTATCCACCGGTACGTTGAAATGTTCCGCTACCAAATGCTGAATGGATTCCGCCGTGATCTCTTTATTGATGGTCGTCACAAAATTCCGAATAACCTCTTTGGCCAAGTCCATGTCAATATCGCGGCGGATAAGCGTAGATTGCGCCAATAACGACACCATAACACCTTCCAATTCGCGGATATTATTTTTGATATTGTAACAAATAAACTCCAGTATATCCTGAGAAATTTCCACCCCTTCCACATTCATTTTGGAATCAAGAATAGCCATTCTCGTCTCTAAGTCAGGTCGTTGAAGATCAGCACTTAAGCCCCATTTAAACCGCGAAATCAGGCGGTCTTCTATGCCTTCGAGGTCTTTTGGAGGCCGGTCACAGGTAAGGACAATCTGTTTGCCGTTTTGGTGCAATTGGTTGAAAAGGTGAAAGAATATTTCCTGCGTTTTCTGTTTTCCCCCGATAAACTGAATATCATCCAAAATCAGCACATCCACCATCTGATACCAATTGACAAAATCATTGATAGCATTGTTTTTAATAGCCTGAATAATCTGATTGGTAAATTTTTCGGCACTCACATACAGCACTGCATTGCCGGGATGACGCTGTACAATATCATTGCCAATCGCCTGCGCCAAATGGGTTTTTCCCAATCCGACCGCACCAAACAGAAACAACGGATTAAAAGCCGTTTTACCCGGGTTTTTAGCAATAGCCAAAGCCGCATTGCGGGCCAACTTATTACAATCCCCTTCAATATAATTATCAAACACGTAGTGCGTGTTCAGCTGCGGTTCAATGCGCACCCGTTTGATTCCCGGAATCACAAACGGATTTTTGATGCTATCCGCATCGAAAGAACCCGGTGCCGGGTGGTTATCATTGGCGGCACCAGTTTTGGCAGCAGGTCTCGAAATACCCGCAGCCGTGTTCATCACCGGCGTACTACTCTCCGGAATGTGGTACAGGAGCCGTCCGCGGTCGCCGAGTTCCTGGCGCACACTCGTCTTGAGCAACTGCACATAATGTTCTTCCAACCATTCATAGAAGAATTTATTGGGTACAGAAATCGTCAACGTTTGCTGATCTAAGTGAATGGGCCGGATTGGCTCAAACCACGTTTTGAAACTTTGCGAATTAACGCTTTTGCGAATAGTACGAAGACAGTTATCCCATACCGTTTGGCTATCGTTTGTCATGCCGAATGGTGCTAATCAGTGTAATTTTAAAAACCGTATAAATGCAGTTCTAGTGCGAGACAGGGTTGCAAAGGTGAGCGTTTTTTTTGGACATTCCCAAAGTTTTTTTCACTTTTTCGACAAAAAAATTTCTAAAATCATTCAAAAAAAGCGAACTACTTGATTTACAGGGGGCAACACAAAACGGGAAAACTTAACTATTTAATAATATTCGCAATTTTAAGGAGATTACTAAAATTTATGCCAGACTAATACGTTTTTGCAAATACACTGTTGTCATCTATTAAAAAATACCAACTCAAACGTTATCAAGGAGTTGCGAAAAAATGGCAGTTTTCGCACGTTCCACGCCGCAAGTATGCCGTCAGCAAACACTACTAATGCGAAAATAATCGGCAGCCACAGTAATTTTCCCCACTTCCCAATATTAAGGATCGGGCAGGTTGTGCTAACAGCAGGGCTACTGTCGTCCGATGTAAAGTGTTAATAATGTTATTAGGTTTTTTTTGTTTTACAACCTTTTATTACAATAACCTATTTATTTATACTTTTGCACTTTCACTCAACCATTCAATATTTTCAACAAAACAATGCGTCAACAAATAGTAGCCGGAAACTGGAAAATGAATAAAACCTTGGAAGAAGGTTTAGAACTGACAAAAGCGGTGTTAGATACAGTAGAAAAACCACGGGGATTAGTCGTACTGGCCCCCCCCTACCCTTTTCTGCGAGAAGTTGGCAGAATGTTAAAAGTACGAAAAAATTTCCATCTGTCCGCTCAAAACTGCCACCACGAAGAAAAAGGTGCTTACACTGGTGAAGTAGCGGCCAAAATGCTGGCTTCCGTGGGGGCAGAATTCGTCATCATTGGACACTCCGAGCGCCGTCAATATTTCAAGGAAAATAACGCCATGCTGGCGCGCAAAGTAGATTTGGCATTAGTCACCGGGTTGCGCCCCATTTTCTGCTGTGGCGAACCCCTGAGTATTCGGGATCAGGATACCCACGTAGGCTATGTGGCCAAACAATTAAAGAAAAGCCTTTTCCACCTGCAAGACCATGATTTTCGCAAAATAGTCATCGCCTATGAACCGATATGGGCCATCGGCACCGGCCGCACCGCTTCTACCGAGCAGGCACAGGAAATGCACGCTGCCATCCGAGTACTCGTTTCCAAACGTTACGGAAAAGTAATAGCAGAAGAAACCTCCATCTTATACGGCGGCTCCTGCAATGCACAAAATGCACCCGAACTCTTCCGTCAGCCCGATGTAGATGGCGGCCTCATTGGCGGTGCCTCACTAAAAGCAGATGATTTTGCAGCGATTATTAATGCGTTGAAATAAGTTGTTTTAGTGTTTTAGTGTTTTAGTGTTTTTTTTCACGGTGAAGTCGGATATAAAATTGATTTAGTCGAGGAAATCCGGCATCCTGTCCCCGAAATACTATACCTTTGCCGCATCCAAATCAATCATCGGGCATTATTACTAGTTTAATGTCTATTATATTACCACCCTTATGGCACGCTTAACCACCTTTTCTAAACTTGTTTTAACCGCAGTCATCGTTGCTGCACTTTTCTTTGGCAGTAAATTATTTCTTGGCAAGTCCGGGCTTTTAGATAAAAAAGTCAACGTTGTAGAGTTGGAACGCACCGACGAATCGACCAACGATATTCTGAGCTCGGCACCAAAAAACTACCAAACCGCAGGAATCAAGCAATTAGCCTTCCCCTCCGAACAACCGTTTACGCCTTCCGGAAAAATAGCCCGCATGACCTACCTTGGCATGGGCTGGAATGCACAAACCCCCATCTCCTACGCCAACGGCGGCACCAAAACCAAAGAAGGCAGCCTGATGGCAAAAAGTGGCATTGCCCTGAATTTTATCCGGCAGGACGATTACGGAAAGATGCAGGAAGCATTGGTCAAATTTGCCGCTGACTATAAAAGCAACCCTGCCACCCCGGCCGTGTTTTGCGGCATCATGGGCGACAACTTAGCCTCCTTTAAAGTAGCCTTAGACGCTAAACTAAAAGAAGTAGACCCTGCTTATGATGTTCGCGGCTTCTACATTTGCGGGTACTCTTACGGGGAAGACAAATTTATCGGCCCGGTATCCTGGAAAAAAGACCCTCAAAAAGCACGCGGCGGCCTTTGCTCCGTCGTACTCAAAGACGGGGATCACAACATAGCCATCAAATGGGCCTCCGATAACGACGTACCCGTCAATCCCGACCCCACCGTTTATGACCCTAATCGCCTCAATTTCGTAGGGGTCAGCACCTTCGTAGAAGCAGCCGACCGCTTCGTGGCCAACCAAACCGTGGAACTGCCGGAGGTAAAAGACGGAAAAAGCACCGGAAAAACCACTTCAGTAAAAATTAACGCCACCGCTACCTGGGCACCGGAAGACGAAAAAGTATTCAAAACAGGTCGGGAAGTAGCCACCCTGCTCAGTACCCGTGAAAACGTAAAACAAATGCCCTGCCTGATGCTTGGCCTCAACAAGTATTTGGCCGACCACCGGGATGAAATAAAACGCTTCATCACAGCCCTTGCCGCAGCAGGCGATCAGGTAAAAACCTTCGATGCCGCCTTGCGCTATGGTTGCGAAAGGAATAAAGATGTCTTTGGCAATGAAGTCAACTGGTATGAACTGTACCGGGGCAAAGAACTTGAAATGCCCGATGGCCGCACCGTTTCAGTGGGCGGTTCCCGCTCCTGTAACCTGACCGACGTGGCCGACGACTTTGGCATATCCGAAGGCAGCACCAATAGCTTCGCATCGGTTTATACCCTGTTTGCCAACTATATGAGTAAACTGTACCCACAAGACCTGCCATCCTTCCCACCGGTATCCGAGGCATTGGATTTGGCCGGCGTTCGGGCAGTTTATGCCTCGGCAGATAAAGGGAAATTAGCCGAAGGCTTTAAAGAAACCTATGCCAAAGGCGACATGACGGAAGTATTTGGCCGCCGCAACTATAATATTGAGTTTGAAACCGGCAAATCTGTCATTGCCCCTTCCGGGGTGAGGATCTTGGAAGAAATTTATAACAGCCTGAATACCACAAACTTGCGCATGACCATCCGTGGCCATACCGACAATGTAGGCGCCGCAGAAAATAATATGCTGCTTTCCCAAAGTCGGGCAGATGCCGTGCGCCAGTGGATTATCAAACGATCTAAAGGCAATTTCCCTGCCGAACGTTTTGCGCAGGTGCAGGGCTATGGCGCTGACAAACCCGTAGCCTCCAACGACACCCCCGACGGGCGTTCGCGCAATCGGCGCGTAGAAATTATCTTTGGCGACTAAAGATTGCTACGGGAATAAAAATGAATAAAATTTACTATCAAGTATTTAGAAATCAAGGCCGGAGCTGTTGATTATTCATTACTTAGTGTAGTAACAAATTTATTACGTCAATTTAATGGCCAAAATTTACACTGTCAAACTATTATACTGCACGTCGCTAGGTTTTGTGCGTGAATACATTTTATAAATCATTCATAATCTGTTTTTTATATTGATTTTTATATTTCGATCATGCACAAAACCTGCCGACGCGTGGTACATAAAACTAATCACCGGTAACTCATAACTACGCTATCACTCGTGTCACAACTCTTCCGCTGGAATGGCGAATTATCCGCCACTATGAAAACAGGATTATCCCTGTTTTGGGTAGCTATTTTATTATTGCTTTGGCAATTTATGCACCCGGTTGGCATCCCCGGCCCCGCCAAGGTATGGGGAGCCTGGAAAGAATTAGTTTTTGAATACAACCTGATCGGCGAACTCTTCGGCAGCGCACAAATGTGCCTCATAGCCATGTTAGTAACCGTAATAGCCGCCATGTTGCTGGCCTACATCAGCCGCATCCCGTTTTTTGAGCCTTTAATAACACTATTGACCAAATTCAGGTTTTTATCACTGATCGGTATTAGTTTTATTTTTTTGCTCGTGACGGGTACTTCTTATCAGGCCAAACTCACCACCATGAGTTTTTCTATTTTGACCTACCTACTCACGGGTTTATTGGCTGTTATCCGCGATATTCCGCAGCGTGTGTACAATTACAGCCGTACCCTGCGGATGGCAGAAGGAGAGGTAACGTGGTACACAGTGGTGCGTGGCACCCTCTACGAAGCTTGCGACCTGATGGCCCAAAATTTTGCGATCGCCTGGATGATGCTGACCAGTATAGAATCCATGTTCCGCGAATACGGCGGCATAGGAGCCTTGTTGGTCAATGTGTATCAACGCAAAGGATTTGAATACGTCTTTGCCATTCAACTCACCATCCTTTTAGTAGGTCTGCTGCTCGACAGCCTCTTGCGGGGTGCCATCTGGATCGCTTTCCCGTGGAAACGCAAAACAACTTCTAATCCTTTCCTGAAATGGCTGGCAGCCGGACAATCATAAAACACTAAAACACAATGAGTAATTACCAAGTCACCGATCAGGTGTTATTAGACATACAGGTAGACTCCTTTGAGTACGTGTCCGGCACCCCGATACTCAAAAATATCCACCAGAAAGTGTATAATATTATCCGCCCGGGTGTAGCACAAGGGCAGGTAGTAGCCATCATGGGGCCGTCCGGCATTGGAAAATCCACGCTTTTTGAAGCGATCGCAGGTCTGCGGCACCCGACCAAAGGTTCTATTCAAACCTATGACGCGGCGCAGCAGAAATTGGTTCCGGTGGAAGCGGGTATGGTGGGCATGGTGTATCAGACCTACGATTTGTACCCTTACCTGACGGTGCGCGGACAATTTGAATTAGGGGCTAAAAAAGGCGACCTGACAGGTGCCGAAGCCAAAGAAAAGGTAGATTTTTATTTGGACCATTTCGGCCTGCGCGAACACGCCCGAAAATATCCGGTGCAACTTTCCGGCGGGCAGCGTCAGCGCGTGGCCATTGGGCAACAGCTGTTGTGCAGCAACGCTGTGCTCCTCATGGATGAGCCGTTTTCCGGTCTCGACCCGCTCATGAAAGATCAGATATGCGAGCTCATTTTTAATATATCCAAATTAGATGAATTGATGACCATTATTATTGTATCGCACGATATTGAGCCTACTTTGTCCATCGCGGATATGGTATGGCTCTTGGGCCGCACTGCTGATGGCAGCGCCACTATCGTAGATACCCTTGATCTGATGAAAATGAACCTGTGCTGGCGGGAAGATATTTTGGCTGACCCCAATTTCCAAAAATTGGTGTATGATGTGTCGAAACGATTTGGGGCATTGAGTGGGAAGAATTAGGAACGAGTAGGTAGTTATCAATTCCACAACTGTTTGATTGTGTGAGTTTTGCATAAATTTATAACCGTGTTTATCTTAACACACCTGCTTATTTTGTAAATTTTTTGAATTTAATCTAGTGGGCTGCGCATTAATTGATGTGCCCTCTTCATCTCATCCAGAACATCGAAAAATATGTTTAATAACAAAAATTTATTACGCGTTTGTATCTGTAAATGAGTTAGTTAATTGTACTTGTGTGAATTTTTTGCAAAAAAAATTGACACAAGTACAATCAACTAACTCATTCCCGTGCCACTGGCGAGACAGATAACTCCTGCCAAATCCCCTTTTCAATTGCTTTTTCCATTACCTGTTCGGCCAGCAGTATTTTGTAATGGGCTATTCGTTGGAGCAATGCCGGATCGCCCGTTGCGAGCATTTGAGCCGCCAGGATACCCGCATTTCGGGCAGCATCCAATGCTACGGTAGCCACCGGAACGCCTTCGGGCATTTGCAAAATGGAAAGAATACTATCCCAACCATCAATGGAATTGGATGATTTTACGGGTACGCCGATGACTGGAAGCGGAGTAATAGCCGCCACCATACCTGGCAGGTGTGCCGCACCACCTGCACCCGCAATAATCACCCGAATACCGCGTTCTTGTGCTGTCTTTGAAAATTGAAACATCCGATCGGGGGTACGATGCGCCGAAACCACGGTCATCTCGAAAGGCACTTCGAGTAAATTTAAAACGTCCGCTGCTTTTTGCATAACCGGCAGGTCGGAAACTGAACCCATAATGATGGCAACCATAAGTGTGACACGGGAATGAATTAATGGAAAAGAACAAGTTATCATTTACCCGTTCTTAAGGTTTTTAAAATACAAATGTACAACAAATTTTATGTCCTAAGTAGGTAAATAGAAATAATCGTAGTTTTTAATTTCATTAATTACCTTATTATCAAGGGTTTGTGAGACCGTGGACTGCCGACTATTGACTGTGGACTACTTAAATGTTACCTTTGCGAAACATTTTTAGTTGTAGGATTTATCATTCATCATGAAGTAAGGAACGGGTAAATAATAACTTGATAGTTTTAGGCAGGTTAGTTTTTGTTCAAACAAGTATCTTTTTGAGCATGAACCAATAAAAGCAAATAAATCCTGCTTTTGTGTCGTGAACGTGCGTAGTACTGGTTCTATTTAAACAAAAAGATGGGTAGTTTGGGCGGAAAGGAATTACATAAAATGGTTAAGTTATTGTTTACTCGTTCCTAATCGTCAATCAAATACATCAATCATTCCTATTTCCTTATCATGCTATTTTGGATTATCTTCGCCGTGCTGCTCGCCGGTATTATTTTTACTTACAACGATTTGGTACGAAAATCCAATCAGGTAAAAGAAACCTTTTCCTTAATGGATGTTTATTTGAAACAGCGTTGGGACCTGATTCCCAACCTCGTGGAAACCGCCAAACAATACATGGGTCACGAACGCAGTGTGTTGGAAAACCTAACCGCGCTGCGCAGCCGGGTAAACGCCCCCGGTCTTAACAATGAAGCCAAAATTGGCTTGAGCAATGAAATGCAGCAGACCGTGCATCAGCTATTCCTCTCCGCTGAAAGTTACCCTGTACTACAAAGCAACACTTTATTCTCCCAATTGCAACAAACCTGGACTGGGGTGGAAGAAAACATCGCCGCTGCCCGCCGAACGTATAACGCTGCCGTCACGCGATTCAATACCTTTCAGCAGCAGTTTCCCGTCAACCTCCTCAATGCCCTGTTGGGTTTTGTACCCGCTCCCCTCTTGGAAACGCCGCCTCAGGAGCGTGGAAATATCAGCGCACAGGAACTTTTTCAATAGTCAGACAGTAGTCCAGGCAGTCAAACAGTCCACAGTCAAACAGTCCGCACTATCTTGTGTCTTGTGTCTAAAGTCTTGTGTCTTGTGTCTGGAGTCTTGTGTCTGGAGTCTTGTGTCTGGAGTCTTGTGTCTGGAGTCTTGTGTCTGAAGTCTTGTGTCTGAAGTCTTGTGTCTGAAGTCTTGTGTCTGAAGTCTTGTGTCTGAAGTCTTGTGTCTGAAATCTTGTGTCTGGAGTCTTGCGTCTGGAGTCTTGTGTCTGAAATCTTGTGTCTGAAATCTTGTGTCTGAAGTCTTGTGTCTGAAGTCTTGTGTCTGAAGTCTTGTGTCTGAAGTGTTGTGTCTGAAGTCTTGTGTCTGAAGTCTTGTGTCTGAAATCTTGTGTCTGAAGTCTTGCGTCTGGAGTCTTGTGTCTGAAATCTTGTGTCTGAAGTCTTGTGTCTGAAGTCTTGTGTCTGAAGTCTTGTGTCTGAAGTCTGAAGTCTGAAGTCTAAAGTCTAAAGTCTCCTGTCTTCATTTCAAATCATCTTCAATAATTTGTCCACAACACCCGTGTCTTTTGATGAATTTTTCTGGTCACAAATACAGCCCATCTATGCTGCCAGTATAGACCCGGAACGCCTGCGCCGCGCCAAAGCAATGCCCTGGCAATTCCTGTGGATGTTTTTAGCGGTATTGCTCACGGGAGCATTGACCTGGCATTTCAAAAACCCGGAAGTTGGATTGATGGTTTTTGTCGGGATGCTGATGCTGGCAGAAATGCTGTATTTATACGACTATCCTTATTCGAAAGAGGAAAGTATGGGTTTTTTTGTCCCCATGTTTACCGTGCTATTTTGCATCGGAGGGTTCTTTTTTTTGTATTTAAGCGGTAATGTGGGTGCAAATCTGGCAGGAATCGGGCTATTGTTGGGCTCTATTGCCATTACCGTAATGCAAAACCCCACTCGGGCGGCCCTGACGAGGCCCTACGAATCATTGAAAAGTGAGGTTATTGATTTATTCCTAAAGCAATTTTTTCCCGGGTTTCAATGGGTTAATACTCGGTCATTGGAGGTGAGCACACTGGAAAATATGGGCATTTTTGAGACAAATTTTGATGAAGTAAATTCCGGTTATGCCATAGAAGGGCCGTTGGGCGATAGCAGGGTAATGATTGAGCAACTTGAATTGATTCAGGTGACCCGCTCTAAAAACACGACAACCCGAACGACGGTGTTCAAAGGGTTCCTGCTTTCCGCCAATGCAGACCGCAACCAACAACCAGTGGTCGCGGTGCGCCCGCATCGTGGTCTGGGGATCATAGATGCTTTTATCACAGAAGGACACCGAATCGAAATGGAAGACCCCCTCTTTGAGCGGCATTTTGATGTGATGTGTACCGATGAGTTTGCCGCCCGCCGCCTGTTAAGCCCTGCTCTGATGGGCAAACTCACGCATTTTGCGGAATGCCAACCAGCATTATCGGGCATTTGGTTTGGCCATCAAACCATCAGTGCCGTTAAACACGACGGCCCCTTTTTTGGGGGCGATTATTCGGTGAGCGCTGAAGTTCGGGAAGAGTTGAGGGCGGTACAATTAAATTTGGATAAAATGCTGGAAATACTGATTGAAATTTTATAATTTCTTGATAATCAGTTTGTTTCTATACAATTTTCCTTTTTTCATCAAGGCTTCATAATCTCTTTGTGCGGCTTTTGCCTTTTGTTCATCGGGGTAAATGCCGCCCACCCACACCATATATCCGGCAGTGTTTTTCTCGATACAACTACGCGCTACCGCCACCGCCGTGATGCCTTTACCCTGAATAGCGGTGCTGCGCAAGGCGGCATTTTCTTTGGCGGAATAGGCGTTGTCCTGCAATATCCAGCCACTACTTTTGCGCAGCAGGCTACAGTAATCGGGCGCTGCTGCTGCTGCCACAGGTTTGGGGGCAGTATTTTTGGTGGTCGTTTTCTTTTTGGGTGTAACCGATGCCGGGACGGGTTTTTCATCTTCCGAATCATCGCCCGATAACGAAATGGTCTGCACATCGTCGGTTGCATCGGGTTCAATCCCAGCTTCCGGCATTGGTTGTCGTGGTGCAGCCGTACGCTCCGGTTGATGTTTTTCCGGGAATTGCTTGGTGACGCCTGTCACATCACGGCTATATGGCACCGGCTCTATATCCGACAAATAGAGGTCGTTAGGAGCATCTTCAGGGTTTCTGCCCGAACTGGCACGGCGTGGGTTGAGGTCATCCACTTCCGAATCGCGGTAAGTGAGTACTTGCTTTACAAAGGGAAATACCAGCAGTAATCCGGCCAAAAATATCCATTTTTGAATGACCCTGCCGCTCATCCACTGCGAATAGGCCGAAGCCGTATACCCCAAGGGTTTGCTCAGCGTACCGCCCGCATATTTTTTTAGCGGGTCTAAGGCCAAATACCGAAGCGGGCGCATGATCTGGCTTCCAACGGCTGAAAGCCCACCGGTGGAACGATAACGCGTCACTGTTTGCACTTTTTGGAACCACTGCTGCTCGGTAAACCACTCCACTACTTTCCGGTTTTTGCCAAATTCATCCAAACGCGAGGGCGCCACCAACACCCGGACAGGCCCGTCGGCAGGTATAATGGCCAAGCCATATCCTTTGTAGATACACTGATTTTTCAACTCAATCAGGTATGGATTGGTGGGAGCAGGGAAAACATCTTCTGCCAGAGCGACCCATTGGTCATCGGCTTCGTAGCGGTCAAATTGGGCAATGGCGTAAACAAAACGGTACTTTTTCCATTGCCGCATGGTAAAGTACCAACCCAAGAAGCCGATCATCCAAATACCCGTAAGGAGGCCAAGGTTGCCCGTCCAACCTAAGGCAATCAACCAGCGCATCTGCGCCACATAGCTGACCAAATATACCACTGCGGTTGCTACCGACGCAACAGCAGCACAATCCCACAAAAAATATTCAATATTGACGGTATAGGTTACCTCTTCTATTTTTTGTTTGGACGTGGCTTCATAGGTACAGGTAAATTTTTGGCCATCGGGTTTTAAAAACTGTAGCATCCCGTCGGCCACCAAACCTTCCTGACTGATATTGTCAAAACGCACCTCCATAGAACCGGGCATCGGCTCATATCGGTGGCGATAAAAATCTTTGAGAAACGGAATAAACCGCCGCTTAACGGCATCTTCATCCAAGGTACCCAAAGGTTCAAATGGCAAGTCTTCGATCATAATAGAGGGTTGAGGTGAGGGTTGAGAGAGGAGAGAGGAGAGAGGAGAGAGGACAGCCATCCGGTCTCGGCAATTCAGTCATACAGCACTTCAGCGCTTTAAACTTTTTTATTCAGCTGATACTCTACTTTTCGCACATCATTTTGGCGCATTTTCAGGATATTGACGTAGTTTCTGGCTTTTTTATTACCAAATTGAGTCCAGGATTTTTCAGCCCACTCCTGCGCTACTTCCAGGTTGCCGCGCAGTTCTGCCGCCACAGCCATATTATAAGCCGCCCGGCCGGCTGATTTTTTATTTTCTTTTTCAATTTCAGTAATATTTTTCCAAGTCTTGGCGGCGCCTTCCCAATTGCCCCCGCTTGCAAGTCGGGCAGCTTCCTGCATCCGGGTTTTATATCCTTTGGCTTTGCTGTAATACTGGCGGCTGATGGCTACATAAACTGGCGCAATACGCATTCCATAGTTGATACCACCTGCACGGGCTACTTCTCTTCCTACGGTTTGTGGAGACGGCAGATTAGACAACGCGGCTCTTTCCGTATCCCCACGTCCTGTGCGCCTCAAATAATCATTGGTGACAAATTCATCCATGATGATTTTAGTTTTAGGGTCATACAACCGCCACCCCATGCGCACATCCGTCCGTTGTTGGGAATCGTAATGAGTTTTGATGGTTTGTTTTCCTTCTTTATTTTTTGATTTGGTTTCTACCCGGCGAGCGGAGGAAGCATTATCAGAGTCAAATGACTCAATAGTTAATACGGCATCGGCATCATAATCGGCGCAGATGCGTTCAATCTCCCGCCAGTCTAACGGTGCCGGCAGGTTATTGCCGGCTTTGCTGCCCGTCATTTCGATGCCCGTTGTTTTCACCCGAAAACGTGGTGTTCTGGTCAGGGCATTGATCACGCCATCCACTGCTTGCTGTCTGCTGCGGCGATCCTGTCCGATGGCTTCTCCGGTCACCAACCCCTCTAAGGTATTTAGCCAGCCGTTGGAGGGTTTGCTGCGATCCACTACTGCAATGGTGGTGATATGCTCGGCTATTTTCATTTGGGCGGGCTGCAACACGGTAAGTCGTGCCGATTTCAGGCAGGAAGACAGGGAAAAAAGCGTCAAAAATACGCTAAGGGAAAAGGTAAGACAAGGATTGTTCATATAAAAAATCAAGATAAAGAAATGAAGACTACTAAATGATGAATGATGCAACTTACGCCTAATCAGGTACTAAGAAAAAAATCTGTAAATTCAGTTCTGTAACACTACTTAAGTAGTCCACAGTCGGCAGTCTCACAAACCTTTGATAATAAAGTAGTTAATGAAATTTAAAACCATGATTATTTCTATTTACCTACTTATAATCTAAAATATTCAAATGGTTGGGGCAAAACAGGGCATCATGCGGGTCATTGGAGGCAATAATCACCAACCGGTCAGCAGCATAATCCGAGATAAGTTGTTTGTACCATGCTATGCCCTGCGTATCTAAGTTGGTGGCTGGTTCATCTAACAGCAGCACAGGTACCTGACTGAATACGGTAAGGGCTAATTTGAGGCGTTGCTTCATACCGGAAGAGAAGAAACGAATTTCTTTTTGCCCGGCTTGCGGCAATGCCAATATTTGCCGGAGTTTTTCGAGGGTTATGCCGGGCAGTAGCGGCTTCATGGACGCGTGAAAGCGTATGGCTTCCTCTAAAGTAAATTCCTCAATCAGTTCTATATACGGTGCTGCATAACTGATGTACCGATACACTTCTTCCGGCTCAATAACCGTCTTATCATCGGTTAAAAAACTGATTTTACCTCTTGTGGGTGTCAGATGGCCCGACAACACTTTGAGTAAGGTAGATTTACCAGAACCATTGGGCCCCAACAACGCATAACGCGCTCCCGGCTCAAAATTTTTTGTGATATGCTTAAAAATCCAGTCTAGGCGATAACGCTTCGACACCTTTTCGAGTTGGATGATCATGTTTAAACTGAAAAAGCGGCACTCGCTTTCACAAGTGCCGCTTTCTGAAATATCTGAAAAATCAGTGAATCAAATAACCACAAAATGACATAAAAAATTGATTTACAATAAAGTAAAAATTTATTACGGATCAAACATCATTTTTATTTGTGTGTATTACCAGCGATCTCCGCCGCCACGGCGATCATCGCCGCCGCCGCTACCGCCACGGTTGCCGCCGCCGCCGTATCCGCCGCCGCTACCGCCACGACCGCCACCGCCGCCGCCGTATCCGCCGCCGCCGCCGCTACCGCCACGACCACCGCCGCCGCCGTATCCGCCGCCGCCGCTACCGCCACGGTTTCCACCGCCGCCGTATCCGCCGCCGCCGCTACCGCCGCGACTGCCGCCGCCACTGTAACCGCCGCCACCACCACCGCCTGAACGGGATTCACGTGGTTCTGCTTGTTTTACTACAATCGTACGACCATCGAAATCTGATTCGTTGAGGGCATCAATAGCCTTTTGGCCAGCCTCATCGTCGGCCATTTCCACAAAACCAAAACCTTTGGAACGGCCCGTAAATTTATCGGAGATGATTGAAAGCGAAGTCACTTCCCCGAACTCTTCAAAAGCGGAACGGAGGGAGTCTTCAGTGGTGTCGAAGTTCAATTTTGCTACAAAAATGTTCATTTGCAAAATAAAAAGATGAAAAAAAAATGAGAAACCCCTGATGCAGCAAAATGATAAATAGTCAGTACAAACTTACTAAATTTTAGCAGAAAAAATGGCCGACATAGACCGAAAAACCTGGCAAAAATCTCATTAACAACAGCGAGCAACTCTAATAACGATGCAAAGGTATAAAAAGTTTCACAAATAACCAAAAAAAACTGTTTAATGTATAAAATTTAATATTTTTTTTGTTCTGATGATTTATCTTTGCCATTTTTTGCCTCAACTATACAATATTAACGGATTGTTACAGGGAGCACTTCTTGGTCTGACGCTAAGTTTTTTAATCGGGCCACTTTTTTTTTCTATCATTCAGGCTGGAATTGAGCGCGGATTTCAAGCCGGGCTTGCGGTGGCATTGGGGATATGGATCAGCGATTTTGCTTATGTTTTGGTCATGAGCAGTAGTATACAAATACTTCAGCAGACCCCTAGCATCCGACAGCATATTATCTGGATGGGCTGGGTTGGCAGTGTGCTGCTGATTTTTTTTGGAATTGGCACCATACTCGCTCAGAAAAAGATCATAGAAGTATCCACAACCAAGCCATATCGAAGCCTTTTTGGGTATGCCTTTCGGGGGTTTGCGATCAATACGGTCAACCCTTTTACGGTGTTTTTTTGGATCGGTATCGCGGCCACTATCTCCACTTATTCTGTCCGGGAAATATGGTTATTTTTTGGCGGAATGTTTGGGGTGTTGATTGCTGCGGATATTTTCAAAGCGTGCGCTGCCCATTGGCTGCGCGATCACCTGTCGCCCCGATTAATTCAGATTGTGCAATATTGCATCGGCGTTTTTTTAATTGTATCGGGCGTAATTTTAGCCATTAAGGTGTAAAGAGGGGGGGGTTGAGGGGTTGAGATTGAATCTGTCAGCCAAAACTAATCGCGGTAATATCCACAAAAAAAGCCCTCGCTGAGGTACAACTCAACGAGGGCTTTGCTCCTTGGCTCAGGAAGCGTTAATGTGCTTGAATGGCAGTTGTTTTTGCACTGTACTGCAATACGTTGTTGAACGCAGCAGTAGATGGATTAAACAGTGCTTTCGGAAGTTTTGCCTTTGCGCCGAAATAAGAATTGAACAGACAACGTATTTCCGGCGTAGCGGCCATTAATTCCGTCATTTCAATTGTTTCATCGGCAGGCAATTCACGATATAAAAACTGCATTAAAGCATTTTGTATGTAGGATTCTTCCATAGGCTACAGCCAAATTGTTGTGGTGAAGTTATTTGATTAAAAACTCAACATAAAACAATTTATCGCTATGCCTTATTGCACTTTTTGGAAATTTAACATATCCCTAAGAAATTTCAGGAACGCGTAAATAATAAGTTGGTCATTTCAGGTAGATCACTTTTGGATCAGGCAACCATCTTTTTGCGCTAATAGTAGGTAAATAAAAATAATCGTAGTTTTGAACTTCATTAATTACCTTATTATCAAGGGTTTGCGAGACTGTGGACTGCCGACTATTGACTGTGGACTACTTAGTAGCACGCTGTAAGCAAAAAAATGGGTAGTACGGCACTAAAAGGTGCACGTCAAATGGTTAAGTTATTATTTGCTGGTTCCTTTGCATAAGTAATCAGAAAAAACGTACCTTTGCGCCCGTTTTTTTAAATACTTATGATCGATCAATTAATCGCTATCCGCGAAAAATACCTGCACTTAGAAGAATTGCTTTCCGACCCCTCTACGGTGAGCGATTTGGATCGTTTTAAAAAGGTCAATAAGGAGTACAAAAACCTGCAACCTTTGGTAGAAATCTTCGGGCGCTATGAAAACCTGGCGAAACAGGTGGAAAATGCCAAAGCCATTATCGCCACGGACAATGACCACGAGATGCGCGATATGGCCAGGGAAGAAATCAATGAAATAGAACCTCAGTTGACGGCTTTGGCCGACGAGATCAAGGTACTGCTGGCTCCGCGCGACCCGGAAGACGAGAAAGACGTGATTATGGAGATTCGTTCCGGTACCGGTGGCGACGAAGCAGCGTTGTTTGCCGGCGATTTATACCGTATGTATACCCGCTACTTTCAATCTCAGGGGTGGGAGGTGGAATTGGTAGATGAAAATGCCGGCTCTGCGGGCGGTTTTGCCAAAGTGGTATTGGATATCAGCGGTGAAAATGTGTACGGGAAATTAAAATTTGAATCGGGCGCTCACCGGGTGCAGCGGGTACCCGATACGGAAGCCAAAGGCCGGGTGCATACTTCGGCGGCTACGGTGGCGGTGCTGCCTAAAATGGAAGCAGAAGATATAGACATTCGGAAAGAAGATATTCGCACGGATGTGTTCCGCGCCAGCGGTGCCGGTGGCCAGCACGTCAATAAAACGGAATCGGGTGTGCGCTTCACGCACTTACCAACGGGGGTAGTGGCAGAAAGTACGGAAAGCCGTTCGCAGCATAAAAACCGCGAGATTGCCATGGGGCGCTTAGTGAAGCAAATTCAGGAGAACCAGATCAACCAGCAGGCATCGGTATTGGCCTCACAGCGCCGCAGCTTGGTGGGTTCGGGCGACCGTTCGGAAAAAATTCGGACGTATAACTGGCCACAAAATCGTGTCACAGATCACCGCCTGGAGGGCGATAACAAAAACTTCAACTTGGATAAGATCGTAGAGGGCAGCTTAGATGACTTGATTGAGACGCTCACCATTATGGAAAACGCAACGAAACTGCAAGAGTAGGATGCCCCAACTATGGTATTTCGCGTTGGCGGCGGTAAGGAACCAGTAAATATACCCTATTTTTCGCTTTCCCAAAAAAAATTTTTCGGCTACAGCCGAAACTAACAACGTAGCAGCACGCGTGGTAGCGCTCGTACAGTCGCCATACTGCCCGCAGGTGGGGTCGTACCCTCCCACCACCTTGCTGGCAGTATGGCTCCTGTACTGAGCGCGCTCCGCCCCCCTTGCTCACAGGAAGGCACGGAAGGGCT
>Ga0209181_10000105_pt1 | contig 142333 bp, 103 predicted proteins | sample MAT05_FD_187208 | JGI IMG/M metagenome (GOLD analysis project Ga0209181, IMG submission 187208) | Freshwater microbial communities from Lake Fryxell liftoff mats and glacier meltwater in Antarctica - MAT-05 (SPAdes) (version 2) | ecosystem: Environmental > Aquatic > Freshwater > Ice > Liftoff...
ATTCTTAGTTCAGGACAGCCCCAAGGCTGGGCTGGACTTAGAAGTGGTAAATGCGCGTGAGACAATACGTTTGGCTCGATGAGCCGTATGGCGAGATCGGGCCATTACGAATTGCGAAACGGTATAGATGCTTCTGCCATCGATGCACAGGGATCGTACGAATTGAACATCCCTCTCCGGGTCCACCCTCAAAATGGAAAAGCCTCCGTTAGGAGGCTCTTCCAAAGAGATCATAACGCGTCCTAACAGAACTCGTCGTAAGCCATCATAAGGTTCTCCGCGATCATCTCTGCGCTGCGGCCTTCAATGTGGTGCCGTTCCAGAAAGTGGACCAGTTTGCCGTCCTTGAACAGTGCCATGGCGGGGCTGCTCGGCGGGTAAGGCAGGAAATGCTTGCGGGCCTGGTTGGTGGCATCGGTGTCCACGCCAGCGAACACGGTCACCAGCTTGGTGGGGCGTTTGGCACCGGTAAGGGAATGCTTGGCACCGGGGCGGGCTGCACCAGCGGCGCAACCGCAAACGCTGTTCACCACGCACAGCACCGTGCCGGGCTGCGTCAGGGCCTTGTCCACTTGTTCAGGCGTCTGCAGTTGTTCGAAACCGGCCATCGTCAGGTCGGTCTTCATTGGGGCGACGAGTTCGGGAGGATACATCTTCGTTCTTCTCGGAGCAGCTTCGGGTTCAGGCCGTCTCCGGTACAAATTTACGGAACACGCGTGCGGCCGTGTACTTTGCCGCCATGTCCGCGAAGGTCCAAGCGTGGTTCGATGCCTTGCCGGAGCAATGGCAGGACCATGCCCAACGGATCAGGGAGCTGCTTTTGGATGCTTCACCGGTGATGAAGGAGGAGTGGAAGTACGCTACTCCGTTCTATTCCAATGGTCGCTGGATGTGCTACCTGTCTTTCCAGAAGAAAGGCTTGGTCCTCGGCTTCGTTGACGGTGTACACCTCTTGGATGCGGAAGGCCTGTTTGCCACCACGGACCACAAGCAGATCAGGCATTTCCTGCCGCAACAGGCACCTGCGCGCATGAACGAACGCGCGCTGCAACGTTTGATCACTGAGGCCGTGGCCTATAACGTGGAGCGCTTGGCGCTGCGTTTGCACAAGCGCCCGAAGTGAAGGGAACTACAACGCCCGCTTCCGCTTGAAGAACGCCTTCAGCAGATCCGAACATTCCGCTTCCAGGATCCCGCCCATCACCACGGTCTTGGGGTGAAGCAGCACGCCACCGAAGCGGCGGTAGCCCATCTTCTCGTCGAACGCACCGAACACCACCCGGCCCAGTTGCGACCAATGCATGGCACCGGCGCACATCACGCACGGCTCCAGTGTAACGTAGAGCGTACACTCCTTCAGGTACTTGCCGCCGAGGTTCTCCGCCGCTGCGGTAATGGCTTGCATCTCTGCGTGTGCGGTCACATCGTTCAATCGCTCGGTGAGGTTGTGGCCACGCGCGATGATCTGGTCGTTGCACACGATCACAGCACCCACCGGAACTTCATCCACTTTGAACGCTTGCTCGGCCTCCTTCAACGCTTGGCGCATGAAGTGCTCGTCGCTGTTCTGTAGCATCATGCGATCAGGAACGTTGTTCGCTGACATCAGCGAGGACCTTGGCGGTCTCGGTAGTCAGCAAGCCCTCGACACCGGGCTTGATGTCCTTGATGTTCAATTGCAGCGTACGGCGTCCGTTCCATTCGTTCTCTTCCAACGTGTACAGGATGCTGAAAGGCGCACCGCTCTTCACCATTTCGTAATGCTCGCCAAGGCGGAAGCCGATCGCATCGAACGTGGGTCCGGTGGTGTTCGCGTGACGCAGGGTCATCTTTAGATGATCATCGCCTACGATGCGCATGGAGCCGGTATCCACCACGCCACGTGTCAGGAACATCGGTCGCATATTGCCGGGACCGTAGGGCGCCATGTGATGCAGGATCCGAGCCAATTTGTCGTCCAGATCGGGTAAACGCACTTCGGCATCCACTTCTTCCTCCGGCACACGCAGCGCGGGGTCGATGTTCTTGCGCACAACGGCCTCGAAACGCTCACGGAACGCATCCACGTTCGCTAACGGCATGGAGAGGCCGGCCGCATACATGTGGCCACCGAACTGTTCCAGCAGATCGCTGCATGCGTTGATGGCCTCATAAACATCGAAGCCTTTTACGCTGCGCGCCGATCCTACGGCTTTGCCCTGACTTTCGGTGAGCACCACCGTGGGGCGGTAATACTGTTCGATCAGGCGCGAGGCGACGATGCCGATCACACCCTTGTGCCACGTTTCGCTGAACACCACGGTGCTCCATGCGTCGCGGAGGAAGGCATCCTGCGCGATCCGGTCCAACGCATCACGCGTCATGTCCTTGTCAAGTTCCTGCCGCGCGGTGTTGTTGCCGTCCACACGCAGACCCATTTGGTCGGCTTGGGCCTGATCCTTCGCGAGCAACAGTTCCACAGCCTGCTTGCCATGTTCGATACGCCCAGCAGCGTTGATCCGCGGCCCGATCGTGAAGACCAGCTCGGTGACGCCGAGCTTTTTCTTCACATGCGCCATCTGCATCATGGACTTGATCCCCGGGCGCGGGTCGTTGTTCACGCGCTTCAACCCGAAGTGCGTCAGGATGCGGTTCTCGCCGGTCACCGGCACGATGTCGCATGCGGTGCTCACGGCAACGAGATCGAGCAACGGCTCAAGTTCCGATGGCTCTATACCGTTGCGCTGCGCGATACCCTGCACCAGTTTGAACCCGATGCCGCAACCGCTCAACTCCTTGAACGGATACGGACAATCGTCGCGCTTCGGATCCAGCACAGCCACCGCAGCAGGCAAGGAATCGCCGGGTCGGTGGTGATCGCAGATGATCATGTCGATGCCTTTCTCCGACGCATAGGCCACTTTGTCAACGGACTTGATGCCGCAATCCAGCGCAATGATCAAACCCACCTTGTCGCGCTGCGCATGATCGATCCCTTGGGTAGAGATGCCGTAGCCCTCCGAATACCGGTCCGGGATATAGAAGGTGATGTTGCCGGTGAAGCGCAGCAGGAAGGAATAGACCAACGCCACGGCGGTAGTGCCATCCACATCATAGTCGCCATAGACCATGATGCGCTCGTTGTCTCCTAGTGCGCGTTCGATGCGTTCAACGGCCACGAGCATGTCGGCCATCAGGAATGGGTCGTGCAGCTGGTCCATCGCCGGGCGGAAGAATACCGACGCCTGTGCGGGATCCTTCAAGTCGCGTTGTGCCAGCAACCGCGCAGCCACCAACGGGCAACGGTCATGTACCAGGCCCTGTACCACCTGCTCATCGGCAGCAGGCTTCAGCTTCCAACGTTTCGTCCGCGAAGTGCGCATGGCCCGAAGGTACGTGCTGCTTTGTTGCATGCACCGGTCCTGTTCAATGCTGCTCCTTCCCCAATAATGCCTTCGCTTCGGCCAAGACTTCTTTCGCCTTCGCATCCAGTGTTGGCATGCGTAGGTCCAGTGCTTCCAATTGTTCGCGCACCGCACGGCCCACGATGGCGCGGCTCTCCCATTGGTCGTCGGCCGGTACGATGAACCACGGCGCATGCTCCGCGGCAGTGGCGCCGATGGCATCGGCATAGGCTTGCTGGTAGGCATCCCAATACGCGCGCTCCTTCACATCACCGGCGTTGAATTTCCAGTTCTTCTTCGGGTCGTCGATCCGTTCCAGAAAGCGCTCCTTCTGCGCATCCTTCCCCAAGTGCAGAAAGAACTTGAGAATGATCACGCCTTGCCGTGCCAGATGTGTTTCGAGGTCGCGGATGGATGCGTAACGACCCTCCCAGAACTCCTTGTCCACTTTTGCGGGGTCGGCAATACCCGGCAAGTGTTGGCCGACCAAGTATTCCGGATGCACCTTCACCACCAGCACTTCTTCGTAATGGCTTCGGTTGTGGATACCGATGATGCCGCGCGGCGGCACTGCCTTAGCATGCCGCCACAGGAAGTCGTGCGAGAGCTCTTCCATGCTGGGAGACTTGAAGCTGGTGACGTGGCAGCCTTGCGGGTTGACGCCGCTCATCACGTGAGCGATGCAACTGTCCTTGCCGGCCGCGTCCATGGCTTGGAAGATCAGCAACAACGATCGGGTGCCTTGGGCGTAAAGCGTTTCCTGCTGTTCGCTGATGCGTTGGGTGTCTTTTTCCAACCCTGCCTTCAGTTCCTTCTTTTCCTCAGCATCACCCAGATCGGTGGGGTACTTGGCCAGGTCCACCTTGCCGGGCTTGTTTATACGGTAGAGGGCGAGGTCCAGTAGGTCTTTCATGGGTGATCGGTGAGGGCACAAGTATAACGGCCATCATTACTGCGCATTTCCCATCTTGCGCAACCATCCACCACCGGCATGCGCATCGCTCTTCCGCTACTTCCGTTCCTGCTCACGGGTTGTGCCTCAATACTTGGCACCGGCGCACCCTCCGTCACCCTGCGTTCCGACCCGGCCGAGGCCATGGTCTACATCAATGGCGTGGAGCGCGGTCCCACGCCCTACACGTTGGATTACACTCCGGACGATGGGGACGAGCTCACCATCGAGATGCGCAAGAACGGCTACCAGAGCAGTTCCATCAGCATGCGGCCAGCCGTGAACAAGGGCATACTTTTCGTCGATGCCATGCTCCTGAACATCCCGTATATCGTGGACAGCAAGAACCCCGCGCTGTATGATCTGCCCATCAGCGATCACACCATGACGTTGTACAAGGAGCAATCGCAGGATGCCACAAAGTACCTGATACCGGTGACCGAGTTGGAGGTGCATGCCAATGAGAAGCTCGGTACGTTCAACAAGACGCCGATCCGTACGGACCGCGAAGGAGCCTTCCGCAGCCTGACCTACCCGGAGAACCTAACGGGCGATGTGGTCAGCGGCATGAAGGATACATGGATGGATGGCAAGAGCGTACGGAAAGGGACCACGAAGGGCGATGAGGTGATCCAACGGGCCAAGCTCTACCTGCGGCCGGACGTGAAGCGTATCAACGCCACCTTGAGCGGGTCCATGGCCCATTGTTACGGTCCGGTGGAACTGGAGGTCAGTTGGCGCTTCATGCCCAGCGGTGGTGGTTCCGAGCCATTGTACGAGCGCACCACCACCACCACCTACTTCGCCTCGAATACCGATACGGACAATGCCTTGGCCGACGCGATCCGCCACGCTGCGCGCATGCTTTCCGAGGACCACGAATTGCCCGAACAGGTCGCGGCGATCTACGGCTCTGGTCTGCAGCGGTCCAAGGGTGATACCGTGACCTTGGCACGACCCACCACGATCGCCTTCGCTTCACGCAAGGAGATGATCAGCGCACTGGTGCAAGGTGTGGTGACCGTGGAGACCGACGATGGCCACGGCAGCGGGTTCGCCATAACCAACGACGGCTACCTGATCACCAACGCACACGTAGTGGGTGATGCAAGCTTGGTGAAGGTGAAGTTCCACAAAGGCTTCACGCTCGATGCGCAAGTAGTGAAGGTGAACCGCGACTTCGACCTGGCCTTGTTGAAGGTGCAAGCGAGCGATATGGCCGCCATGGCCATTGGCGATGACAAGGCCTTGCTGTTGGGCGAGGAGCTCTATGCCATCGGTACACCTCTGGGCCTGGAACTCGGTCAGAGTGTTTCGCGCGGCATCATGAGCGGGCGTCGCGAGATCGATGGGCGCCAATACCTCCAGACCGATGTCAGTATCAACCCCGGCAATAGTGGTGGACCGCTGATCGATGAGAACGGCAAGGTGGTGGGTGTAGCCACCTTGAAGATCAGTGGCAAGGGACTGGAAGGCCTCGGGTTCGGCGTGCCCATCTCCGTGGCGTTGGAAATGCTCAATGTCTCCTTCAAGTAATGAGCACCGTCCAACGCATCCTGTGTGCTCTCGCGGTGCCTTGTGGCGCGGTGTCGCTGATAGCGCAGACCGGTCTGCATTTCGTGCCGTTCAGTTACGATACCTACACGGCGCGCGGTACCAATTGCATGTCCTTCGGGTTGGACCGTGATGTGAATGCACACAGTAGTGTGGCCGTTGATATCCAGTACGGTTTCCGTCTGTTCGATATGGAAGAGGCATCCTACCAGCAATTCTCCTACCAGGCGATGGGCGGGAGCTTTACGCAAAACACGAGCTTCGTCGGTTTCCAATACCGTTCCAGCTACCTGTTCGATGACGCCAGAGAGTCGACGCCCTACGTCAGCGTGCTGGTGGGTGTGCGAAGTGCCAAGATGGTGGTGTCCGACCTCAACGTGTACAGTTTGGACTACAATGACCCCATCCCCATTTGGGCGCGCGAGACCTCGGAACGCATCATGGTGTTCCCGGTGGGATTGCGTTTTGGATATCGGTCGCCTTTGGACGGCTATACAGGCGATGTTTACTTCGGCATTGCGCAGCAATTCGGCAATGATCCTTGGGCGGCACCATTTATCGATCAGAAGGATCAATTGGCCGGGTTCACCTTCAACGTTGGTTATGCGTTCGGCTTCGGTTGGGACTGATGCGCTCCATTGGTTCCATAGCCTCACGCGGGTCTCGGTGATCCGCCTCCACGAAATGCCTCCTCCTCAAGAGCTGCCAACTCGGTCTCGCGGTGTTGTTTTGGAGCACATGCAGCGCACAGTTCGGCGTTCGGCTGATCATTCCGCAATTGGAGAACGTGACCAAGAGCGGTTTGGGAGAACTTTATTATGCCGGTATGGGCATTGATCTCGACATCACCGAGTGCAGCAGCTGTGGCGTGGATCTCTTCCTGGATATGACTGGAACAACCCCGATGGCGAACAACGGTTGGCCAAGAAAGTATCCTACTACTACGACCGGATCAAGGTCGTTGGATTGCAGTACCGGGCGCAATTCCATTTTGCCGACAATGGTTCAGGGTCGCTCTACATGGGCAGTACGGTCGGCCTTCGGTACATCCGGCAGACCATTGCCGAGGAGAGTTACGGTAGCAGGCCTACCGGCTATTACGAGCAGGCTAAAAAAGTGGTGGTACCCGTGGGTGTGCGGCTCGACTTCCGAGGAGGCTTGGATGACGCCTATGGCGATGTCTACCTCGGGGCCCAACTACGCGCTTGGCGGCAACAGGGCCTTAAGCAATGCGCCATTCCTGATCGAAGAGAGCGAACTCTCCGGCCTCATGTTCCAGATCGGATGTGCGTTCGGCCTCGGGAATTAAGCCGCCCCGGCAATACGCTTGAGAAAGGTCCGAACGTAACAAAGCCCCGCCCGCCGTGGGGCGAGGGGGCTCCGTTACCTGTGGCTTTCAGCCTTCAAGCAGGGCGAACGCTCAGTTGTTCTAACGGTATCCGTTGATGTATGCATTGGCGATGATCTCACTTTCGCGGATCAGCCCTTGCACGATCTCCCGGATCACGTCGTTCAACTGCTGGTCCGTGTAACGTTCCAGGTTGTTGTACACGTGCGTTTTGCGCTTGCTGCTTTTGATGAAGGCTATCTTATCCTTCTTCGTCATGGGACCTTCTACGGCGAGCTGACGGAAAAGGATCCATGCAACAGTGAAAAATCGGGGAACTGCTACGGGGATAAGGGAACCACATGGCGAACGGTGCCCGTCCCCAGAAGGTCAAGCCAAGCGACGCTGCAACAACCGCAACTCGCTCAAGGCGCGCAATGTTTGCATGTACTGCTCCACTTTGCCGGTCAACATCAAACGCATGGCTTGGCGCTTCAACTTGTCGTAGGAGGTGCTTGCGGGGATCATGGCGGTCGTCTTTAAGGTTACTTGAAGGATAATAGCCAAGCGGCGTGCCAAAGTGTACTGGGCGATGGACCTGCTGTCCTCTTTCCCGGTTCCAATACCTTTGCGGCCTTCAAAATGGTACGCATCGGCCCACTGGAACTGGGGGATTTCCCCCTCTTGCTCGCTCCCATGGAGGACGTGAGCGATCCGCCGTTCCGTGCCTTGTGTAAGAAGCACGGCTATTCGACCAACACGAAACGGATCGTCTCCTGCCGACCCCCTCTCTTTGGCCGGATAGTGAGTGCATAGGTGCCACTTGCACAAGGTGGCAAAGTCCCGGTGTAAGAAGCGCTTGCTGCTATGGCAGGAATGCTCTCTACGAGGAGGAAACGGCCTAGTGCGTCCCGTATCTCCAAATCTGCTCGTTCGCTACTGCCTTGAACAGTGTGCAATACGAACGCGTGCATTACTGGGTCGATGCGCACACTCCAATTTTGGGTTGGTGTGGGTGTTTCAGGGATACCCGTAGCGATTGCAAAGCACGTATCGGCTGGCTGTGTCAAGTCGTAGCGCACAATGTAGTTCACTGTATCCCCGCCAAGACCCAACGTGATCATATTCGGCGCGGCGAAAAGCTCGGTGCCGGTGCTGGCGATGGCGCGGAAAACGACATTCACATTCTCGGCATAGAGGCATACGCGCTCGCCGTCAAAACGGACCAACCCGTAGTAACCGAGAGTGTTTGGAATAGCGCACCTCCCGGAGATGAACAATTCGCCATTGCGTAAGTCGAACCGAAGTACCTGGGTCGTGAAATCAATGCCGGGCAGTGGATCTCGGAAGGATGTGCCGTCCCAAGCCATCAGGAAGCTCGCTGCATTGCCGGTGGGCGAATAGTTGAACTCGCCGCCAACATATAACTCGCCGTTATACACCGTCAATGCGTTCACCCACGAATCGCCTTGTATGCCCGGTCCCAGCCGCCGAAGCGTATCCCCATCCAACCATCCTAGTTCCCTTATGGGCGAAAAGTTCAGATTGCCGCCGAACACATACTTGCCATCATGCTTCGCGATGGCCGAGTAAGAGTAGATGTCCTCATTCCGTGGGTATGCACAAAGCTCTTCCCAAGATCCGTCCCGATAACGGGAAATGCTTTTGTACGGTAGGCCGGCAATTGTATCAAACTCACCGGCAACGGTAAGACCATCTTCGTTCGTGAGCATACCCCAGACGATACCTCTTGATCCCCTTGGCCCGATGCTCCGCCAATCCGAACCGTCCCAAAGTGCGGTTCCCCTCGTATCCGGAGTCCCCACAGCTGTATGGAAGAAGCCGGAGACCATGACACTATCCGCGCCGATGGATTCGCATTGAACAGGTGGGAACACGAAAGCATTGTCGATTCCATTCCCCATTGGATGCCAAGCTGAACCGTCCCAATAGGCCGTGCCGTTAACTACGTTGTCTCCCGCTTGTACGAATCGACCAACACAGTAAATCCGGTTACTGACCGGTTCATAGAACATGTCCCGTATCTCGCTCGATACACCACCGTCGACATAATGCCAAGTGGCCTGGCAGAATAGTGCATGTGCGGCAAGTGCGAAGCCTGCCACACCAAGCAACCTGCAGGTCATCGCACAAGAAGTTTCGTGGTCTTGGTCCAGCTCGCGTCAGCGCTTGACATGCGCACCACATAGGCTCCATGCGCAATAGTACCAAGCGTACAATGCAACCGATCGTCGCCCGTCCGTTGCAAGCTCGGAACTTGGACCAGACGTCCCATGGCATCTAAAAGTTCAAGGTGCGGCAAACCTCCATGACGAAGTTGATCATCCAATTCGATGAAATAGGAATCGGTGGCAGGGTTGGGGTATATGACGAAGCCTTGATCTGATCCATCTTCCAAGGAAGTCTGCTCAATACCAATGGTGATATCATCCACGATTTGGGCATAAAGCACATCGCTATTGCTGGGTGTTACCGTGGTATAGGCCAAATAACAGTATGGGTTGTCCGTAGGCGGACACTTGAAGGGGATATTCGCCGTGCTCGTGGATGTACCCGCCACATAAATCCGCGATTCGTCGGTCGCCACTGCTACTCGTGCCACGTCGTTACCCGAACCACCTAAATAGGTGGACATCTTCAGATGATCCCCGCCCGTCTCATCAAGCACCATAATCACGGCATCCTGCGTTTCAGCGCTTGAGCCAGCGTCGTTGTGCGTGCCTTTGAAATAGACATTCGATAATTGAAGAGTGGGGAATGGTGATGTACCATCGGAACCACTATTGGTCCAACCGGAAAGTAACATCTGCCCTCCGAAACGGTGGCGTAGCGAAGTGACCTCTTCCGAGCCACCCCCGCCAATGAAGGTTGACCACTTCAAATCGAGGTCAGCGGCACCAAATCTGACCACGAATATGTCGCCACTGCCCCCACCAAATTGTTGCAAACTTGTTCCGCAACTCGGGAACCCGGAGTCTTCAGGCGGTACGCATTGGTTAACTGAATATACAGGATAATGGGTGTATCCTGCCATCATGATACTACCTGTGGCCTTGTTCACCTCGATAACCCTTCCGTCATCTCCCGATGAACCGCCAACGAATGTGGACCACGCCAGCGCTCCATTGGAAATGCGAAATCCAGCAACAAATGCATCGGTGGTTGCGATTGGTGAATTGTCGCCGTTAATGTCGTCCTGAAAGTAGCCAACCCCCGGATCGCACAGGGGAAAACCCATTTGATCAGAGCCCGGCAATGGAGGTGCGCAGTTCGTTTAAGGTCTGCGCTGACTTTGAGTGCCACCTGTTAGAAGTATGAGATCATGGTCCTTATCGATCGCAAGCCCCTTGCCGTGATCGAACGAGTATCCGCCAAAGCGCGTTGAATGCACCAGATCGAACTGTGCGTTAAATCGCGCGAAATATGCATCGATACCCCCACTGTAATTTTGGAAGTATGCCGCAGTACCCAGTGCATTGCACATAGGGAACCCGGTTGTTGGAGCAAGGCATGTGTTCACCAGCGGATACGCTTCGGACGGCCACGAAGACGAACCTGCAACATAGACGTTGTCCTCGGAGTCCGTGCGTATGCACGCGCAAGTGGCTGTGTTTTGTTGGTCGCCGAAGTAGGTCACGCGTTGCGGGATCCCCAACGGTGTGCTCGTTAACGAGAACTTAGCGATGAAGCACCCCGGGCCCGTTCCGCTTGATTGGGAGTACCCACTGGCCGGGAACACTGGTAGATCCGTGCTGTACGTGCGCCCGTAGAGATACACGGATTGCTCATTTGATGTAAGCGCCAAGCTGTTCACTTCGTCCGCGCCGTTAACCCCGAAGAATGTGGTTAGCCGACGCTCGTACTCATTGGAGAAATACGAAAAGAACCCCTCTTGACTGCCGTTGAACGAGCCGATTTGCTGGTTGAATAGAGGAAATGCTGGGCTATACGTTGTGCCAGCCGTTACTAGATTCCCATTGGTCAGGGCGACCGCGTCGTAGGCCCGGTCAAGTTCAGTGTGCCCATAATAGGTACACCATTCAGGGGTGGGATAGATCTCCGGCCCGCCTGGCCCGAAAGAGGCGCTTATGTCAACGATCAAGGGGTGCTCTGGGTTATAGGACCCGAATTGGAAAGCAACCGTACCGGTTCCGGGTACGATGGCATTGTCCAGGGCTGCATTCACAAGTTGTGTGGTGTTCCCAACCTGTTGGTAGCATAGTCCCTTTGGCAGGGTAACGGTGTTGCTTTCTTTGTAGGCCTTCAAGAACCCAAGCCAATCGAGTTTCAAGCTATCCTGCCCTTGGAATAGCATCTTGATCTGTGTAGGATCGGAGCCGGGGTGCATGACGAGGTAGAACTTCGGACCCCAGGGATTGCTGTATACATGGAAGTCGATGTGCGGATAGATGTCCGCATACACGAGGCGGCGGGTGGGTTGGACATCATAGATCCCGTTCGGGCAATGCCCTAGGATGAAATTGTACGCTTCCGGTAATTCTTCATAAGGGGTCGGGGTGCAATTCTCGTTGGAACCGACGAAGGACACATCGATGCGGTAAATAGTGTCCGGGGTAGTTAATGAGGTGTCCCGCTCCCCAAGACCAATGTGGATCTTCCCTCTCTTGGAGAAGAACATTTGTGGTTTGGATTGAATGCTGTAGAAGGCAATGTCCGGAACAAGGCCACCTTGAAGTGCCGTGAGTTGACCTTGGTTCTGCAGGTAGGCCACATGAGTGGACGGTGCCTCCCCTTTGTGGTCGATGGGAATGAAGTCCTGTTCTTGGGCTTTGCACTGTGCCGCAGAAAGTATTCCGGATACGGTGACCATTAGTGCAGCACTAGCCGCATATTGCGTTAAGCGTTCTGCGATCTGCGAACATGTTCAGCGATTTTGGTCAGGTGAATCTAACGCATCTCCTTGGCAGTTTACAAATGCATCAGCCACGATCGTTCAGGGTCCACTAATTTTGCGTCATGCCCCGCATCGGTCCTATCGAACTCCCGGATTTCCCCCTTTTGCTCGCTCCCATGGAGGACGTGAGCGATCCGCCGTTCCGTGCCTTGTGCAAGAAGCACGGTGCCGATCTGATGTTCACCGAGTTCATCAGCAGCGAGGGCCTTATCCGCAAGGCGGCCAAGGGCATGAAAAAGCTGGACATCTTTCCAGAAGAGCGTCCTGTGGGCATACAGCTCTTCGGGGGAAGCGAGGATGCGATGGAAGAAGCCGCACGGATCGCCGAAGCGGCAGGACCGGAACTGATCGACATCAACTACGGGTGCCCTGTACACAAGGTGGTGAGCAAAGGCGCCGGTGCCTGCCTACTACAGGACGTGGACAAGATGGTGCGCCTTACCGAGAAGGTGGTGAAGGCCGTGAAACTACCGGTTACGGTGAAGACGCGCCTCGGCTGGAACGAGGCCACCAAGAACATCATGGAGGTGGCCGAGCGCTTGCAGGATGTCGGCATCCAAGCCTTGAGTATCCACGGTCGCACCCGCGCCCAACTCTACAAAGGCCCAGCGGATTGGACCCTGATCGGCGAGGTGAAGAACAACCCCCGCATCACCATCCCCATCTTCGGGAATGGCGACATCGATTCGCCGGAGAAAGCGGTTGAATACAAGAACCGTTACGGCGTGGATGGGTTGATGATCGGGCGTGCCAGCATCGGGCATCCGTTCATCTTCAACGAGATCAAGCACTTCATGGCAACCGGCAAGCATCTTGCACCACCCACTGTTACCGATCGGGTGGAAGCTGCTCGCGAACACCTGCGCAGTTCGTTGGCTTGGAAGGGCCCATGGGAAGGCGTGGTGGAAATGCGCCGGCACTACGGCAACTATCTACGTGGCCTGCCGAATGTGAAGGACGTGCGCCTGCGGTTGTGTACCGAGAAGGATCCCGCCAAACTGGAAACCATCCTGGACGAAGTGCGCGAGAACTATGCGCTGGCCGAGGTAGCGTAAAGGAAGCGTCGGCTTAGGGTGCGCAACGGTACCCAAGAAGCCACAAGTCCGATGCAGAGCACAGCGCCGGAGATCAGTACCAGATCCGTCAGCATCACCTTTACCGGATACGCTTCCACAACGGAGCCACTGAGCTGTACGAAGCCGAATTGCTGCTGCGCCCAACAGATCCCAAGGCCCAGTACCAGCCCGACGACCGTGCCCATGAGCACGATCATCACCCCTTCGCCGAAGAAGATGTTGCGTACCGTGCCGGGTGTTGCGCCCATGCCCATGAGTGTGCGCATGTCGCGTTGTTTCTCGATCATCATCATCGTGAGCGAGGCGATGATGTTGAATGCACCGATGAGGCCGATGAAAGAAAGCACGATGAAGGTGAAGAGCTTTTCAGACGCGTTCGTGCGGTACATCAAGGCGTTCTTCTGGTAACGGGTCTTCACGGTGAACTTAGGGCCGAGCGAAGCGCGCAGCTCGTTCGCCACGCGGTCGAGGGCCTCTGTGGAACGCAACCCCAATTCCAATGCGCTCACAGCGGTGTCGTAGTGCAACAGGTCGGCGGCAATATCCAAGGGTACCACGGCATACTTCAGATCGAACTCCATGTTCATGGTGAACGCCCCGCGCACAGCGATCGCTGTGGTCTCGAAGGCTCGCTGTTGGAACTTGCTCAGCTTGCGTCCACGGATGGGTGCGCTGATCTCCAAGGGTTGCATCACGCCATCATCCAACGGGAGGCCCAATTCGGACTTGAGCCCGATACCGATGATGGCGGCGGGTCCCGTGAGACCCTCGAACGTAGGCTCGCCGGTGTACATGTACTGCGCCATCTTGCTCATGCGCAGGTATTGTGGTTCAACACCCTTCAACGTGGCCACGGTCTGCTGGTCGCCCGCGCGCAACAACACGTTCTCCTCGATCACCCAACTGGCATCCTGCACCGCAGGCATAGCGATGATGCGCTCTAGGTCCAGTGCCTCACGCCCGAAGGTCTTGCCCTCCGCAGCGGTGATCGTAATGTCCTGATCGAACGGACTGTAGATCGCATCCACCAGATCGGCAATGCCATTCAGTGTGCTCAATACCACGACCATCGCCGCCGTGACCACCGCGATCACTCCGATGCTGATGCCCGTAATAATGTTGATCGCATTCTGCGACCGCTTCGCGAAGAGATAGCGGCGGGAGAAGAGGAAGGGGAGGTTCATGGATCAAGCCTCACCGTTGAACGAGAAATGGACAACCGATCCGAGATCGATATCAAAGAGAGCTTGGAAATAACAATGGCCACCATCAGAAACAATATTCCATCCTTTAAATGGCTGTCTATCTTTTATTGGCCTAGTTCCGCTGGAACAGAATGCGTTCAGATAAACGAGCCGATGACCTTGCTCATTGGTAAGCGCACAATACTGTCGACCGTACTTATTCAATTCTATGCGGTCGTCAAGAGAATAGTGCTGCTCCAAGTCTGCGTTCCAGGAATCCACTTCTTTGGCTAATAGGCATTCCACTTTTTCGAAGTCATGAAGTGAAAGGGGATGAAGAGTATCCTCGACAACGTTCTCAATACTCAGCCACTGCTCGTAAGGCAAGATTTGGAAGCCACTCGTATCTACAGCGCAAAGTAGGGAGTCATCAACAGGGCCCATAATCGATAATTCAGCCTCCGAACCGTGTTCCGAGCAACCTACCGCGCCACATAGGATCAGTACTACGAGAAGATGCTTCATTGCGTGAATCTATTTCCAGGCTTTGACGATCAGCCCTGTTCCGGTCGTATGATCCATCCGCACATCCGCCATATTCAGGACGAAGGCGACCGGATAGGCGATCAGGTAGTAGAACGGCAACACGATGAAGAAGAGCTTGCTGGCCTGCAACATGAGTAGCGGCCACTTCATGCTGAGCCTCCAGCTGATCTTGCCCGGTGCGCCGTAGCTGTACCCGGCATCCACTTTACTGAATCCATTGCGCAGGCACTTCGCGCGGATTTCGTCGATGTTGTAGCCGTCGCGTACGTGCTCTTCGATGAAGGAGCCTTCGCCTTCCTCGTGTACGTCGCTTCCACCCTGATCGCTGGGTGTGCTGATGATGAGCATACCGCCGGTCTTCAGTGAGGTGCTGTAACAACGCAACGCGGCTTCGTCCTCTAGGATGTGCTCCATCACGTCCACGCATACGACCAATTCGAATGTATCGGGCCTCGTGAACTTGGTGACGTCGCCCACTTCGAATTTCACCTGCGGCCGTCCGATGCGATGGAAGAAGGCGTTGCAATCCGCGACCTGTTCATCCTTGACATCAATGGCGGTGATGCTCCATTTGGAGGACAAGCCGCTCAGCCAGTAGCTGTATTGGCCGAAGCCCGCTCCTGCATCGTAGACGGCAAGCGAGCGATCCGTCTTGTCTTTGCTCCAAACGCGCAACTCCCGCTGGATGTGCCATGCGCGCAACAACAGCAGATCGAGCAGCCCGTAGAACAGCTTCCGAAGCAGCGGCGTGCTGTTGAAGACAACGCCCAAGCGGCGTTTCACCGGATCGTACTGCATGCCTATCCCTTCAGCAGTTTGTCGATCTCTTCCGCGCGGTCTAGTGAATCGTCCACATAGAACAGCAGCTCGGGCACCACGCGCATTTGTTTGCCGATGCGACCACCCAGTTGACCGCGCAACCGGTGCTGCTGCGCCTTGATCACCTCGATCACGGCCTTCTTGTCCTTCACCGGGAACAGGCTCAGGTAAACCTTAGCGATCCCCAAGTCGGGGCTTACCCGTACAGCCGATACTGTGATGAGCCCACCGGGCAGGAAGTTGCGGCCTTCTACCTGGAAGATCTCCGCCAGCTCGCGCTGCATAAGGCTGTTCACCTTGTTCTGTCGTACACTGTCCATTGGCCGCGAAGGTAGGGGCATGAATTTCATGCCCCTACCTTTGCCCGCTTTCATGCGCAACTTCTTCCGCGTTCTCGGTTTTGGCAAGGCTTACCGGCACCATGCGGTGCTCAACGTGGTCTTCAACCTGCTGTCCACGCTCTTTCATCTGCTGTCGCTGTTGCTCTTCATCCCGTTCCTGCGGCTTTTGCTGGGACAGGTGCAGCCGGTGCATGTGCGGCCCACCGAGCTATGGAACCGCGAGGGTTTGGAAGGCACCTTCAATTGGGGCCTCACCCAGTTGATCGGAACGCGCGGTGAGATGGGCGCCTTGCTGGCCATCAGTATCCTCGTGGTAGTGATCTTCCTGATCAAGAACCTGTTCCGCTACTTGGCCGTGGTGGCGATCTGCAACTTCCGCAACTACATCGTGCGCGATATCCGAACGGCGATCTATGATAAGATGCTGGAGCTTCCGTTGCGCTATCACAGCGGCGAACGAAAGGGCGATCTGCTCGCGCTTATCACCAACGATATGCATGTGATGGAGTATTCGGTGATGCTCTACATCGAGATGGTCTTTCGCGAGCCCATCGCGATCCTCCTCTTCTTGGGAACCATGATCACGATCGCCCCGCAGCTCACGTTGGTGGCCTTGGTACTGCTGCCGATAAGCGGGTTGTTGATCGCGCGTATCAGCAAGAGCCTGAAGCGACAGAGCACACGCGTGCAAGAGAAGAGTGCCGATCTGTTGGCCCGTGTAGAAGAGACGCTGACAGGGATCCGTGTGATCAAGGCCTTCAATGGTGAAACGGACATGAAGCGACGTTTTGCGCGGGAGAATGAAATGCTCACGCGTTCCAGCATCGCCATGCTCAACCGTCAGGATATCGCGTCGCCTTTGAGCGAGACCATGGGCGCAGGCGTGATGGCCGCCATCGCCTACCTCGGTGGCTATTATGTGCTGGGTGCGGACCCATCACTTACCGGCGATAGCTTCCTCGGGTTCATCATCATCTTTTCCCAGCTGCTGCCACCGATCAAGGGTTTCTCACAGGGCTACTCCGCCATCGTGCGTGGATCGGCCAGCGGCCAGCGGTTGTTCGACCTGCTCGCCATAGAGAACACCGTGAAGGAGAAGCCCGATGCGCATCCCGTGGACAACTTCAACGAAAGCATCGAGTTCCGCAACGTCACCTTCGCCTACGACATACCGCCGAAGGAACCCGCGAACCGCGAGCGGAAGTCGGTGCTACAGGAGATCCAGCTCGTCATTCCGAAAGGGAAGAGCGTTGCACTGGTCGGCACGAGCGGCAGTGGCAAGACCACCTTGGCGGGTTTGCTTCCGCGCTTCTTCGATGTGACGGGTGGGCAGGTGTTGTTGGATGGCAATGACCTCCGTGACCTACGTATAAACGACGTCCGTTCGCTGATGGGGATCGTGACGCAGGACAGCATCCTCTTCAATGATACGGTGGCCAACAACATCGCTTTCGGCACACCGGGTGTGGCGCTGGCCGATATCGAACGTGCGGCGCGGATCGCGAATGCGCACGAGTTCATCACGCAGTTGGAGGGTGGATACCAGACCAACATCGGCGACGGTGGCAATCGCTTGAGCGGAGGGCAGAAGCAGCGGCTGAGCATCGCACGTGCCGTGTTGAAGAACCCACCCATACTGATCCTGGACGAAGCGACGAGCGCCTTGGATACGGAGAGTGAGCGTCTCGTGCAGGAAGCATTGTACAAGATGCTCGAAGGCCGTACGAGCTTGGTGATCGCGCATCGCCTCAGCACGATCCAGCATTGTGATGAGATCTGCGTAATGCAGGAAGGCAGGATCATTGAACGCGGCACGCACCAGAAACTGTTCGATGCGGGTGGCCAGTACCGCAAGTTGTGCGACATGCAGGCGTTCGCGTAGCAAGTCCGTTGCGCTCTAAATTCACAGCGATGCTTCAGGAACATTCATTGGACCGCTCACGCCTGTTCGGTTTGGACCTGATGCGCGCTGTAGCGATACTCTGGGTGGTGTACTCGCACGCCGACGACCTGCTCGGTGCTTATTGGCCTGTGGATACCGGCGTTCCGGGCTTTGATGGCGTGGATCTTTTCTTTGTGCTGAGCGGTTACCTCATCGGCGGCATTTTGATCCGGTATGCAGAGATGACGGACGTGCCGTGGTGGCGCAGGCTGCTTGATTTCTGGCAGCGGCGTTGGCTGCGCACCTTGCCGAACTACTACCTGTTCTTGGTCGTGAATATCGTGCTGCTCTATTTCGGTCTGGCACCGGGACTCTTGAACGTGAACGTGCTCGCCTATTTCGTATTCCTCCAGAATTTCATGATCCCCTTGGATCTTCTTTTCTGGGAGTCGTGGTCATTGGCGGTGGAGGAGTGGTTCTACGTGTTGTTGCCCATGTTGTTGATCGTTGTCATCGGCGTGATGAAGGATAGGGTGCGCTTCGGGTTCCTGATCGCCACGGTTGCGATGATCGCGGTCTCGACCATGCTGCGCTTCCCGGCCATGGATGCTGTCGGTTCACCGTTCGAGTTGAACCTGTTCTTGCGGAGGATGGTGGTGATGCGCTTGGATACCATCGGGTTCGGTGTGTTGGCAGCATGGGTCCACCATCATTTCCCCACGGTATGGCACCGTCGACGTCCGGAGATCTTCGTGATCGGCGCCATCGGCCTTACCACAGCTGCTTTGCTCCATGAAGCGGAGAACCTGATGTTCAACGGTACGTGGTACTTCACCATCAGCGCCATCTGCATGGCCCTTTTCCTGCCAGCACTTTCCGGCTGGGAAGGGGCAGGAAGATGGGGCATGCCGGTCGTTTTCCTGAGTCGGATATCCTATGCGCTCTATCTGGTACACATGCCGTTGCGCTATGTGCTCATAGGCCTCACGGTGGGGCTGTCCAAGGAGGTCACGGTGCTGCTCTATGTCGGCTATTGGCTCATATCCATCCTGCTCGCAACAGCGGTCTACCGCTTTTGGGAACGACCGTTCATGGCCTTGCGCAATGGGCTTTCGCAGAAGTTGCTACCGCCGGTTGTAGCAGCGGTCGACTAATTTTTCTTCTTGAAGAGCTTGTCGAAGATGGTCTCCTTCTTGGTGCTGTCCGGTCCCTGGGTTTTCCCACCATTCGGGCCGAATACATCTTGGATCAGCTCTTGCAATGCACTTGGGCGCGCATCACAGCCAAGATCGGGCTCGTGTTCCGGATCCACGCTGAACGAACGGATATACCGTTTCCTTAGCTCCGGTGATCGTTCCATATCGCGTATCACTTTACCGGCGATGGGTAACGCCAACTGTCCACCGGTGCCCAGTGCGCTGTGGAAGTGGACGTCGTTGTCGAAGGCGCCCACCCAAGTCCCGATGACCAGCCCCGGAGTGTATGCGACGAACCATGCATCGCCATAGTCCTGCGAAGTGCCGGTCTTACCCGCGAACGGACCGGTGACGCCGTATCGCGACCGCAACGGTGTGCCTGTACCTTGGTCTATCGCGCGTTGCAACATGGCTGTGATATCCGCTGCGGTTGCTGCGCTGATGGCTTGGTTGCTCTGCGGTCTCTTCGTTTCGTAAAGGACTTTGCCTTGGGCATCGGTGATCCGGCTGATCAACTGCGGCCTCACCACCTTTCCACGCATGGCGAAGGCGCCGAACGCCGGGACGATCTCGTTCAACGCGATATCCGTTGCACCCAGTGCCATGGCCGGATTGTCCGCATCACGGGTGGGAAGACCCAGTGCTTTCATGATGTTGCGCACGGTGTCCGCTCCTGTACGGAAATAGAGATCGACCGTTGGACGGTTCATGCTTTTGGCCAACGCGTACCACATCGCCACTTTGCCGCCCGAAGTGTCGCGGTCGAAATTGTCCGGTGCCCAATCCTCGAACTCCGCATAGGTCTTCTTGTCGTTGTCCAAGTAGGTGCATGGCTTCAGGCCGCGTTCAAGCGCTGCGGCGTAGACAACGGGTTTGATCGTGCTTGCAATGGGGCGTCGGGCCTTCACCAGATCATAAGGGAGATAGCGGTGGTCATTGCCGCCGACCCACACACGTACTGCTCCGGACGATGGTTCCATCATGAGCACTGCGCCGTTCAAAAGGCGATGATAGTGCCAAAGACTATCACGGTAGGTGAGCGTATCCAAGCGTCGTGCCGCATGGTCATAGACTTCACTGATGCTCTTGGCATTCAGCTTCCAACGCTTTCCGCCCTTGCGTTCCATGCTGCCTTCCCACGTCTTGCGCTCCTTGGTGGTGCGTAGCTCCTTGTCCAACTTCGGTTGCATTATGGAGAGATGTTGATGCACTGCCATGTGGGCCATCCGTTGTAGGTCGGCATCAAGCGTCGTGATGATCCGGAGGCCATCCTTTTCAATGTCGTAGGTGACACCTCTCTTCTTACCGAGCTCTGTCAGAACGGTGCGCGCTTCCGCTTCCACCTGATGCACGAAGTATCCATAGGTATCCAGTACATCTCCGCCGGTGTAATTCAGTTCGATCGGCAGCTTTTTCAAGCTATCCAGCTGTGCGTCGGTGAGATGCTCGCGGGCATTCATCTGGACGAAGACCTGATCACGTCGGCCCTTGGACGCCGCGGGATGCAGGCGCGGGTTGTAGGACGTGTTCGCTTTCAGCATGCCAACGAGCACCGCACCTTCCTGCACGTTCAATCGCTTGGTGGCCTTGCCGAAGAATCGCTGCGCAGCTGATTCTATGCCGTATGTGTTCTCGCCGAAGGGCACGGAATTGAAGTAGAGCACCAGCACATCCTCCTTGCTCAACATGCGCTCCAGGCGTTGGGCGACGAGGGCTTCCTTCATTTTATTCACCAGAATGGTAAGCAGACCGTGACGTTCCCTGCCGTACAGGTTCTTGATGATCTGCTGCGATATCGTGCTGCCACCACCACCGCTGCGGTCCTGGCCGAGCAACGTCTTGAAGAAGACACGCACATAGCTGCGGCCGTCAACTCCTTCGTGGGTGAAGAAGCGTGCGTCCTCCGTGCTTACCAGTGCATCGATCAAGTGCCTCGGCAGGTCGCTGTACTTCACATTGGTCCGGTCCTGTGCGAAGAGTTTGCCGATAAGCTCGCCATCGCGGTCAAGCACCAATGTTGCTTGTTCGTGCCGGATCTGCGCCAGTTCTTCTTCGCTGGGCAGTTCCCCGAATACACCGCTGCGCACCGATTGCATCAGCGCGAAGAATGACATCAGTATGGCGGCGGTCCCGAATAACACCACCTTCAGCCAAGGGATACTCTTTGCCTTGGACCTCTTGGAAGGTTTGCGTTTAGCGGCCATGGTCACGAGCGGTCTTCATGGCAACTCGACCATACAACGCTTCAGTATCGCGTAACAATGCACGTGGATCGATCGACGCATGGTTCGCCCCTACGCGTCGTAATTGTCCTTGAACAACAGGTCGCTTTCGTAGGGATAGCGAGCCGTGTGGATCTCCTTTACCCGCTCGTACAGCAACTTGCGCAGGCCGTCCATGTTGGTGCGTCGGGCGGCGCTGATGAAGATACATTCCTCGCCGTTCATCCGCGACATCCATGTGTTCCGTAGTTCCTCCAGCGTGAACTGGTCCTCGCGTTTCGGGGCAAGGTCATCGGGATCGTGATGCGCCGGACGGTATGCATCGATCTTGTTGAACAGGACGATCACCGGCTTGCTGCCGGCACCGATGTCGTTCAGCGTCTGGCGAACGGTCTCGTACTGCTCCTCGAAATTGTGGTGGCTGATGTCGACCACGTGCAGCAAGAGGTCCGCTTCGCGCGTTTCGTCCAAGGTGCTCTTGAAGCTCTCGATCAGTTGCGTGGGTAGCTTGCGGATGAAGCCCACCGTATCGCTCAACAGGAAAGGCAGGTTGCCCAGTACGATCTTGCGGACCGTGGTATCCAATGTTGCGAAAAGCTTGTTCTCCGCGAATACTTCGGTCTTGCTCAGCAAGGTCATCAAGGTGCTCTTCCCGACGTTGGTATAGCCGACGACCGCCACACGCACGAGCTTCCCCCGATTACCACGCTGTGTCGCCATTTGGCGATCGATCAATTTCAGCTGGCCTTTGAGCAACGCGATGCGATCACGGATCAACCGGCGGTCGGTCTCGATCTCCTTTTCACCCGCACCACCGCGTGTGCCGGTACCACCGCGTTGTCGCTCCAAGTGCGTCCACAACTTGGTGAGACGCGGTAACATGTATTCATACTGCGCCAATTCCACTTGAGTTTTCGCGTGTGCTGTGCGTGCCCTTCGCGCGAAGATGTCCAGGATCAGGCGCGGCCGGTCGAGCACCGGTTTGCCCAGTTCCTTTTCGATGTTGCGTTGCTGCGCAGGTGAAAGTTCATCGTCGAAGATCACGGAGTCGGCATCATGCTCGATCATCCACGCTTTCACCTCGGCCAACTTGCCGCTGCCGACGTACGTGCGCCCATCAGGCTTGTGCAACCGCTGCGTGAAACGCTTCAACGTGCGGATCTCCGCAGTGCTCGCGAGGAATTCCAGCTCGTCCAAGTATTCCACGGCTTGGTCCGCATCCTGGTGGTCGGTGATGAGGCCGATCAACACGGCTGTTTCCGCCTTCTCCTTTTGATCCTTCGCGTCTATCATTTCAAGTTGCCCAGCGTGCGCACATGATCCACCACCGCATCGATCTCCTTGGCCGTGAGCACGTCCTTGTATGGCATCATGGCACCCTTCCCTTGGTGTACCATCGAGATCATCTCGGCTCTCGTGAGCGTGGAGATGGTGAGGTCCTTGGCATTGTTCAGGCCGAGCTTCCCATCACGACCATGGCAAAGCGTACAATTCATGTTGAACAGTTGTTCTCCTGGCGACTTGTCCATGCCATCGGCCATGCCCGTTCCGTCGGGAGAAGCACTGCTACAAGCTAAGACAAGCAGCCCTAGGGCGAGCGGTATGATGCGGGTCAGTGTTCCCATGCGATGTGTAAGAGCGTTCATAGCCAACCACGGCCGGATCCCAATTGGGTAAAGGGCCACGGAATGGCCCACAATATCAATGCCAACGCGACCAGGTAGAAGATCGCGACACGTTTCTGTTTGGTGCGTTCGTTGGTCGCGCGCTTGGAAAGTACACGGCCCATGGTCACCAATGCGATGGCGATGACCATGACACCCAGATGTTCCATTTTCCAGAAGCGTCCTACCTCGCCTCCAATCGCACTGTAGGTGCTGAAATTCATGCCGTACAGGATGGCACCGATCGCCAATTGTGTGTGGCATAGGACCACGGCGGCGATGGCCAGCGCGCGTTCGCCGTTCAGGATAGGCCGTTGCCGTAGGAATCCGCGGAGGTGAAGAAGACCGGCTATGGCGACGCTGAGCAATACACCGTAGCGCAGCAGACTATGGAAGAAGATAAAGAAGTGGCTTTGCATGGCGGGTAGGGGTTCGTAGCGGAGCGGCTCAAAAGTAGGCCCTTGGGCCACTTACAAAACGCACGGATCGGATCGATACCTGCCATCAATACCCCACCTTGGCGCGAACGCGGTCCAAGACCGATCGAGCCACCAACGTGGCCTTCTCCGCCCCTATGCGCAGCTGGGCGTCCAACTCGGTACGATCGTTCATCAGCGCGTCGAACGTGCTTCTCTCCTTTGCGAATCCATCCATCAATGTGGCGAGAAGTTCCTTCTTGGCGTGGCCGTAGCCGTAACCGCCGCGCACGTAGTTCTCACGCATGGTGACCACCGCTGCTGCTGGGGCCACAAGCCGGAACAGGGCAAAGACATTGTCCTTGTCCGGATCTTTCGGTGACTCCAATGGGGTACTGTCCGTGATGATCCCCATCACCTGTTGCTTCAGCTCTTTCTCCGGTGCGAACACGTTCACGGTATTGCTGCGGCTCTTGCTCATCTTCTCGCCATCGGTGCCGGGTACGATCATCACCTGCTGGTCGATCTTAACGGCAGGTATCACGAACGTCTCTCCCATGTGGTGGTTGAAGCGTTCGGCCACATCGCGGGCGATCTCCAAATGCTGCAATTGATCCTTGCCCACGGGCACATAGTGTGCATCGTACAGCAGGATGTCGGCTGCCATGAGCATGGGGTAAGTGAATAGCCCCGCGTTCACATCCTCCAGACGGTCGGCCTTGTCCTTGAAGCTGTGTGCGAGCGCCAATCGCGAATATGGGAAATGGCAACTGAGGTACCACGTCAGTTCTGTCACCATGGGCACATCGCTCTGGCGATAGAACACCGTACGCTGCGGATCCAGACCACAGGCCAACCACGTTGCCGCAACGCCGTAGGTGTTCTCGCGCATCACGGCGGCATCCTTGATCTGCGTCAGCGAATGGAAGTCGGCAATGAAGAGGAACGATTCGTTCTTCGGGTCCTTGCTCAGCTCGATGGCCGGGCGGATCGCCCCCAATACGTTGCCCAAATGAGGGATGCCGGTGGATTGTATACCAGTGAGTATGCGGGCCATGGTGGGCGGCGAAGATAGCAGGCGCTGGTAGCGTGGATGATAGCATTGCTAGCGCTGTGACGTTGCATTGTCCACGTCCACGAGCGGCGCGGCCGGGGATAGCGGACCTTTGTGCCCTCCGGAACACCGCAATTACCTTCGCCGCCCGTTTCGCCTACGGGGAGAGCCCTTTCGATCACAGCCACGTGCCCACCACGACTTCCACGGAAAGACCCAAGGTGTTGGACGGCGAAAGCCGCCGCAACCCCTTGATCAAATGGCTCTTCCTGCCTCTGCGCTGGGCATACAAACTGTACTTCGCGTTCGTCTTCTTCGTCTCGCTTGTGATCCTGTACCTCCCGTTCCGGATCCTATTGTTCAAGCCGAAACGCTACGAGAAGGCGTTCCGCCTGAAGCGCATCTGGGCCTTTTTCCTGCAATGTGCCAGTGGCGTGTTCCTTCGCGTGGAGCGCCACGGGCCCTTGCCCAAGGCCCCCTACATCATCTGTTGCAACCACAGTAGTTATTTGGACATTATCCAGATGTACAATGTGATCCCGGAGTACTTCCTTTTCATGGGGAAGTATGAGTTATTGAAGTGGCCGCTCTTCAACATGTTCTTCAAGGGCATGAACATCGCCGTGAACAGGGGGAGTCATGTCGAGGCCGCGAAGGCCTTCCGTCGTGCCGCCAAAGCGCTGGATAGAGGCACCAGCTTGGCCATGTTCCCCGAAGGCACTATTCCGGCCTTTACGCCCCGCATGAAGCCCTTTAAGGACGGAGCCTTCAAATTGGCGATCGAGAAGCAGGTGCCCATTGTACCGGTCACTTTCTTGGATCATTGGCGCTTGTTCGGTGAGCCGTTGGAACTCTTCGGGCGTGCCCGTCCGGGCATCGCGCGAGCTGTAGTGCATCCGCCTATTCCCACGGTTGGTCTTACCGAGGCCGATCTGGTAGATTTGCGCTCCCGCGTCTACCGAGTGATCGAAGAGCCTTTGATCAGCAATTGAACAGGTCCAAAGTACCATTCCCACGCACCATGAAGATCGATGAAGTAACTCTGGATCGTATCGTGGAATTGGCGCGATTGGATGTGAGCGATACAGCCGCCCGCGCCACCCTGCTCACCGATATGCAGCGTGTGTTCGACTTCGTGGAGAAGTTGGACGAGGTGGATACCACAGGCGTGGAGCCGCTGATCTTCATGACCGAGGAGCATGACGTGCTGCGCGACGACATTGCTGGCCTGGAGATCACGAAGGCCGATGCCCTGAAGAACGCGCCGGTGAAGGACAGCGATTATTTCAAAGTTCCCAGAGTTGTGGACAAAGGCTAGGCCTTCTGCTGATATGAGGTGGAACCATTCTCCGGACCGATCCGTAGGAACCTCCGCAAAAAGACCGTTGCGAATACACTCCCATACCGAAACACCCCACCGCAAAATGAAGGCTTGGATAACACGCAATCCTGTACTTACACTGGCGATCATCGTGCTGGGCATCCAGTTCGGCATCGTCATGGCCACCAAGTCGATGATGCCTGAGGGCAAACGTCTGCACGAGGTGCCCGAAGCGCACATGATCTTCCGTTTCCGTGTGTTCTGGCCGTTGGTCTTCGCGGTGCTCCTTACCTACTATATGGAAGGCAAGGCCGGGTTGCACAAACTCTTCGGTGCATATAAAGTATGGCGTGTTCCCGGCAAGTGGTACGCCTTCTCACTGTCTTGGAAATTCCTGTTCTGCTTCCTCGCATGGGCAGTCGCCGACCTGGCTGGATGGCTGCCCTGGCCCGGTGCCGCGCAACCCATGTTCACCGAAGGACCCAACGGGGAGCGCATGCACATCATCAACCTGCTCTTCGGCATGCCCTTCATCATCGGTATAGCGCTCGTAGAAGAGACCACTTGGATGAAATACTGCGCCACGCGCCTGCAAGACAAGTACTCGGCCTTTGTTTCGTGCACCATCACCGGCATCATTTGGGGCCTCTGGTACCTGCCCATGCTGTTGTTGGGTGAAGGGGTTCCAGATGGCATTCCTTGGTATTTCTTCCTGTTGAGCATGGTGGGCTTGGCTATACTGTTGGGCTGGGTGTACAACATGACACATAGCGGCCTGATCCTGCTGATCATGCAGTTGGTGAGCAACATCGCCTTCTATGTGATGCCGGCACTTCCTGTGGCCCACAATGGCGACGCCCGTTGGGTGATGGCCTTCGTCTGGGCGGAAGTGGCCATCGCTGCTTTCGTCGTGATCCGCTACGGCCCCAAGAACATGGGCCTTGGACCACGGCCTACCTGGTCCGACCCTCAGATCCCGGGCGAAAAGCCATCGAAGGATCCCGTTACGAATACGGTCGTCACTGCCTGACCTTAGCGGCAGGCCTCTCCCCGAAAACCTCCATGGACAACGCATTTATCGCCACCACCTTCGATTGGGACCATCGCACGCCCAAGGATTGGCAGCGGGTGGTGAACAAGGTGCTTCGGAAAATGGGCCTGCGCTCTTATCTGAAGCCACTCCCACCACAGATGGCCAACGTGGAGGCCCGTATGAACCTCTTCCACCTTCTGGAGCAGACCGTGGTGAATAAAGTGCCAGGCGATGTGGTGGACCTGGGCTGTAATGCCGGCGATAGCGCGATCGTGATGCAGAAGATCTTAGCAGCGTTGGCCCCCGAAAAGGAGGTGCATGCGTACGATAGCTTCGAGGGGTTGCCGGATCTCACCGATAATGATGCCAAGGACGGGGTATATGCCAAAGGATACATGGCAGCAGGGCTGGGTATGTTCAGGCACAAGTTCAAAGCACTGGACCTGAAGATACCACAGGTGCATAAGGGCTGGTTCCAAGAAACCATACCAAGCGAGCTACCATCGGCGATCAGCTTTGCTTTGTTCGATGGCGACCTCTACGAATCAACACGTCATTTGCTGGAGCATGTTTACCCGCGTATGTCGCCCGGGGCTATTGGCATGATCGCCGTTTACTACGACGAGACCATCTTTCCGCGCAAGGGATTGGCGGGCGGATACAAGTCGCCCGGCGTTAAGCGTGCTACGGACGAGTTCTTCAAGGACAAACCCGAAAAGGTGCATCTGTTGTATGCCAATGAATACTCCAACGGCTACTTCAGGAAGCTTTGAGGTATACGGTGGTGTTCGCAGTGCCGGTACCTTAGTGCCGGTATGGGAACTGGATCTATGGAGCGGGTCTACCCCGTTACAGGAATGACCTGCGGAGGATGTGCGGCGACCGTGCAGCGCAAACTGTCCGAAGTGGCGGGTGTGCGGTCCGTGACCGTGGATCATTCAAGTGGTTCGGCGCGTGTCCAACTTGATGGTTCGGTGGAACACGCAGCGTTGAGCCAAGGACTTCAAGGGACCCATTACCAATTGATCGATGTTCCTGATGTTGATAGCCTGCCTCTGACCCCGACCGTTGATTCTCCTGTCGCGCCTGAAGCTGGCGGCACATCTTCATGGTGGACCACCTACCGACCATTGTTGTTGGTGTTCGCCTTCCTCACCGGTATCTCTTTGCTCACTTCGCTCAACTGGTGGGGGTTGAATGGTGAGGCGTTCATGCGCCATTTCATGGCTGGCTTCTTCCTCACGTTCGCATTCTTCAAACTGCTGGACCCACGGGGCTTCGCCGATAGCTATGCCATATATGATCCGATCGCGAAGCGCATCCGGGTCTATGGCTTCATCTATCCGTTCATCGAACTGGGGTTGGGCGTCGCCTACCTCATGGATATCGAACCCTTTTTTACCAATGCCGCTACCATGGCGGTCATGGGTATCAGCCTCGTTGGTGTGGTGTTGGCCGTTTCACGGAAACAGCGGATCCAATGCGCCTGCTTAGGCACCGTCTTCAATTTGCCAATGAGCACCGTTACCATTGTTGAAGACCTGCTGATGATCGTTATGGCAGCAGCAATGCTCTTGATGGGTTAAGGGAACGACCTTGGTTCGCACCTTTGTGCACCACCGACCCAACACCATGTACGGCAAACTGCAACAGCATCTCAAGAACGAACTCGCTTCCATTGACAGTGTCGGGCTCTTCAAGCGCGAGCGCATCATCACCAGCGAACAGGGCGCGGAGATCACCGTTAACGGCCGCTCCGTACTGAACTTCTGCGCGAACAATTACCTGGGGTTGTCCTCCCATCCCGATGTGGTGAAGGCCGCACATGCGTCGCTGGATTCCCATGGCTTCGGTATGAGCAGTGTGCGGTTCATCTGCGGTACACAGGACATCCACAAAGAACTCGAAGCGAAACTCTCGGCTTTCCATTCCACCGAGGACACGATCCTATATGCCGCCTGTTTCGACGCGAACGGCGGTGTGTTCGAACCGCTGCTCACGGAGATGGATGCGATCGTCAGCGATTCATTGAACCATGCGAGCATCATCGATGGCGTGCGGTTGTGCAAGGCGCGGCGTTACCGGTACGAGAACAATGACATGGCCGACTTGGAAGGTCAGTTGAAGATGGCCCGTGCCGATGGTGCACGCCACATCCTTATCGTCACGGACGGTGTGTTCAGTATGGATGGCATCGTGGCCGACCTGAAAGGCGTTTGTGACTTGGCCGACGCGTACGAGGCCTTGGTGATGGTGGACGAATGCCATGCGGCGGGCTTCATTGGAAAGACCGGGCGCGGCAGCATTGAGCATTGCGGAGTGACCGGAAGGGTGGATATCATCACAGGAACCTTGGGCAAAGCACTTGGCGGTGCCATGGGCGGCTATACCAGTGCGCGCAAGGAGATCATCGACCTGCTTCGCCAACGTAGTCGACCCTATTTGTTCAGCAACTCGTTGGCACCATCCATCGTAGGCGCTTCCATCGCCGTGCTTGATCTGTTGAGCAAGTCAACTGAATTAAGGGATACGCTGGAAACGAATGTGGACCGCTTCCGCACAGGCATCGAGAAGCTCGGCTTCAAGACCGTGGGTGCCGGGGCGGCGATCGTGCCCGTGATGCTGGGTGATGCCAAGTTGAGCCAAGTGATGGCCGACAAGCTCTTGGAGGAAGGCATTTATGTGATCGGCTTCTTCTATCCGGTGGTCCCAAAGGGCAAGGCACGGATCCGGGTGCAACTGAGCGCGGCCCATTCCGAAGCGCACATCGACAGGGCATTGGCCGCTTTCGCCAAAGTGGGGAAGGAGGTAGGCGTGATCTGAGATTGGAAGCGACGATGATGCTGGGCACGGTTTGGTGAAGCGCATGTGCATTGAACACTGCGCTCCTCACGTTGTCTTGGTCGCTGTGGATCGCATTTCGGGCAAGGATTTTGGTGAAGACAAGTTGATCACGAAGTGCCCTTGCAAAGGAGCCGTTAAGAGCTCCTGCTCGGAAGACGATCATCAGTTGAACCGCCGCACTGAATTCATCATTGGCAAGATGTAATCCGATAGCAGACACTGCCCAAGCAGGGGCCGACGGGTGAATTCTTTAGGCCCCTTTGTTTTTTTTAAGTCCATGGATCTCTATGGGCCGCTAGGTAACCCTTGGAGGTGACCCCGCGTTCCAAAGCCACGCTGCGCAACTCTAGTGATGACCATGGACCGACGGATCTTTGCGGGTGCCTGTATCTTACTTACCCACCTAAGCTTTTGCCAGAACTTGGGACTCGTTGGTGGCCTGCAACGTTCCATTTGGCGCTCTGGAGGTCACGTAGCCGAGATCCGCAGCCGTGCCGAGTTGGGTTTGTTCACGGCCTATCAGCTTCATACCAATGTGGCGATCAGGAACGAGGTGGCCTTGGGCTTTCGCTTAGGAGACCATAAGGGTGGGGTGGTGGATCGCATACGACTGAACGCCTTGCTTCGCGTTTACCCAAGCCCCATCTGGTGTTTCACCGGTGGCATTGATGGTTCGTTCCAGTTCCACCGAGGCGCTGGCGAGGAATCCAGTATTGCACGGCAAAAAGCCCGGTTCAACCTGAGTCCCGTATTGGGGGCTGGCTTCCGGTTATCCGGTCGCAGCGAACTGGGCCTGCGCGCAGGGGTCGGACTATTGTCCAAAGTGGATCTTGGGATCTATGGACAGGCCCGTGACCACCAAGTATCGATCATCTATGGCTATCTGATCACGGGCAAGCTCCCCGGTTTCACCAAGCGCCGTATGTGGCGCAAGCATTTCAAGACCGCCGCGGACAATAGATAGCAACTTCTTTGCTCGTATCTGCAAGTCGCCCATGCCACGGGTTGATAGCCAGTGGCCCCATAACCTGCAAAGGGTCCGGAGCAAGCCGATGCCTAGCAAGTCGGTCCCCGCGCGGTTTGGTGCATGAGCGGGTAGCTTTTGATGTCCTTTTCAGGTAGGTGACCGAGCCACCGCAACAGGAGATCCTCAGGCCCCGGAAAGTTCCGTCTCCACAACACGTTGTTGGTTCCGGGAAAAGGATCTATCTTCGCAGCCCGTTTCCGGGAAAATAGCTCATTAAACCCACGTTCAAGTGGCATCGACGACCTACACCACCAGCATGGCCAACGCGGCCACCGTGCAGCAAAATTGGCTGCTGGTAGACGCTGAAAATGAAGTACTTGGCCGCTTCGCCAGCAAAGTGGCGATGCTCGTCCGCGGCAAGCACAAGACCACCTTCACACCGCACGTCAACTGCGGTGACCATGTGATCATCATCAACGCCGAGAAGATCCGTCTCACTGGCAAGAAAATGGCCGAGAAGGAGTACCAGCGTTATAGCATGTACCCCGGTGGCCAGACCCGCGAGCCTGCCAAGAACCTGATGGCCCGCAAGCCGGAGGCGATGGTGGAGATCGCCGTTCGCGGCATGCTACCCAAGAACCGCCTCGGTCGCCGCCTGTTCAGCAACCTGCACGTGGTTGTTGGAACGGAGCACAAGCACGCCGCACAGAAGCCTCGCAAGTTCGATCTGAACACCCTCAAGTAAGCATGGAGCCTATCCTCAGCCTCGGCCGTCGCAAGACCGCGATCGCCCGCATTACCCTCACCGAAGGCACTGGTGAGATCACCGTGAACGGCCGCGAAAGCCAAGAGTATTTCCCAGTGACCATGCAGCAGTTCAAGCTGCAGCAGCCCTTCAAGCTCACCGAGACCGTGGGCAAGTACGATGTGGTCGCTACCGTTGGTGGTGGTGGTATCACCGGCCAGGTAGACGCCGTGCGTTTGGGAATTTCCCGAGCCTTGGTGAAGATCGACCCCGAGCATAAACCGAAACTCAAGGCCGAAGAACTGATGACCCGCGACCCACGCGCCGTGGAACGGAAGAAGTTCGGACGCAAGAAAGCGCGTAAGCGCTTCCAGTTCAGCAAGCGTTAAGGTCCCAACGCTGCTTCAGGATCCAATCCCGCTGGACTCTTCCTTCCGGAAGGCTACCAGCGGGATGCCTGTTACAACGGGAACAAGGAAAGTGAACTAAACAAGAGGAATTATGGCACGTCTCGAATTCAAACAATTGCTCGACGCCGGTGTACACTTCGGTCACCTGCGCCGCAAGTGGAACCCGAACATGGCCCCTTACATCTTCGATGAGAAGAAAGGGATCCATATCATCGACTTGAACAAGACCGCAGTGAAGCTTGAAGAAGCTGCTGCGGCCATGAAGAGTATAGCCCGTGGTGGCAAGAAGGTGTTGTTCGTCGCTACCAAGAAGCAGGCGAAGGATATCGTGACGGAGAAGGTGAAGCCTACCGGCATGCCTTACGTGACCGAGCGTTGGAGTGGCGGTATGCTCACCAACTTCGGCACCATCCGTCGGACGATCAAGAAGATGGCCACCATCGATCGAATGAAGATCGATGGCACGTTCGAGAACATGAGCAAGCGTGAACGTCTCCAGGTGAGCCGCCAGCGCGAGAAGATGGAGAAGAACTTGGGTTCCATCGCCGACCTTACCCGTCTGCCCAGCGCTCTGTTCGTAGTGGACATCGTGAAGGAGCATATCGCGATCGCCGAAGCGCGCAAGCTCGGTATACCGACCTTCGCAATGGTCGATACCAACAGCGATCCGACCAAAGTGGACTTCCCCATCCCGGCGAACGACGACGCCACCAAGAGCATCGAGCTCATCGTTGACGTGATGATCGCAGCGATCAACGAAGGCATGGAGGAGCGCAAGAACGACAAGACCGCCGTTGATGAAGGCGCCGAAGAAGGTGCTGAGGAAGGCGATGAAGCCCCTGTTGCCGCAAAAGCTCCTGTTGCCGAAGTGGTGAATGCGACCACGGAGACCCCGGCCGCTGAGGAGGCACCGGTGTCCGAGGAGGCCCCAACCTCCGAGGAAGCACCTGCTGGAGACAACGCTTAATTCGTTCCCCAAGATCATTTCCTACGGTCACGTTAACCTGTGACCCAACTCAACCAACCATGACAACAATGGCCATTACCGCCGCTGATGTGAACAAGCTGCGCCAGATCACTGGGGCCGGCATGATGGATTGCAAGAATGCCCTCATCGAGGCCAATGGTGACTTCGATCTCGCGATCGATGTTCTCCGCAAGCAAGGTCAAAAGGTGGCTGCCAAACGTGCTGATCGCGATGCTTCTGAAGGTCTGGTGATCGCGAAGACAAGCGCCGACGGCACACGTGGCGTACTTGTTTGCGTAAACTGTGAGACCGACTTCGTTGCCAAGAACAGTGACTTCATCGCCATGGCCGAGCGTCTCGCAACGATCGCATTGGAGAAAGGTGTCGGCAGCATCGAAGGGTTGAAAGCCGCTGCTTTCGATAGCAATGGCCTCACGATCGCCGAAAAGCTTATCGAACAGACGGGTGTCATCGGAGAGAAGATCGAGGTCAGCGCTTGCTCCGAAGTGAAAGCCGCATTCGTTTATGCGTACAATCACCCGGGGAACAAGGTGGCCAGCATCGTAGGCTTGAACAAGGTCGGTTTCGAGACCGCCGCCAAGGATGTGGCCATGCAGATCGCTGCCATGGGTCCGATCGCACTGAACAAAGAGAGCGTTCCGCAGAACGTGATCGATAAGGAGATCGAGATCGGCAAGGACCTCGCCATACAGGAAGGCAAACCAGCCGATATGGCCGAGAAGATCGCGTTGGGCCGCCTGAACAAGTTCTTCAAGGAGAGCACATTGCTCGCCCAAGAGTTCATCAAGGACAACAAGCTCACGGTGGACCAGTACCTCAAAGCGCAGGACAAGGACCTCACCGCAACGGACTTCAAGCGTCACTCGCTCACCGTCTGATCATTATGACCTTCATGGAACGGCCCCTTCGCAAAAGGGGCCGTTCTTTTTTGGTGCCTCAATGAGTGCTTCGCGCAGCGATCGTATTTTTCACCCGCACAACATCTCAATGCCTTCGCCCGGTTACGGCGTCCTGAACCATGGCACATAAGTACAAGCGCATTCTCCTGAAGCTCTCCGGTGAAAGCCTCATGGGCAACAAGTCCTACGGCATCGATAACGAACGCCTGAGCCTCTACGCGGAGGAGATCGTGGCGATCGCCAACCAAGGCGTGCAAGTGGCCGTGGTGATCGGTGGTGGCAACATCTATCGTGGCATGCAAGCTGAAGGTTCCATCGATCGTGTGCAAGGCGATCACATGGGCATGCTCGCCACTGTGATCAACAGCTTGGCCTTGCAAAGTGCGTTGGAAGCGAAGAACTACAAGACCCGGATGATGACGGCCATCAAGATGGAACAGATCGCCGAGCCCTTCATCCGTCGGCGTGCGGTGCGTCACTTGGAAAAGGGCCGTATCGTGATCTTCGGTGCTGGTACCGGCAATCCATACTTCACCACGGATACCGCAGCCAGCCTACGCGCCATCGAGATCGAAGCGGATGTTATCCTGAAAGGCACCCGTGTCGACGGCATCTACACCGCCGATCCCGAAAAGGACAAGACCGCAACGAAGTACGACCGCATCACCTTCGACGAAGTCTACGCGAAGGGCCTCAATGTGATGGACATGACTGCTTTTACGCTGTGCAAGGAGAATAACCTGCCCATTATCGTGTTCGACATGAACAAGCCCGGCAACTTGGGCCGATTGGTGGCCGGCGAGAAGGTGGGTACGCTGGTCGAAGTTTGATCACTCCTCCGCATCCGAACGAGCTGCTATTTTTGCGGACCTCAACACCCTACGACCATGATCGATGCAGCATCCGCCGTTAGCCAGTGCGAAGAGCACATGCGCAAAGCCGTTGACCATTTGGAGCACGAGCTGACCAAGGTGCGCGCCGGAGCCGCCAATCCTGGGATGCTCGACACCGTGCGTGTGGATTATTATGGCCAGATGGTCCCGCTTTCGCAAGTGGCGTCCGTCAACACAGGTGATGCCCGAACGCTGTTCGTGAAGCCTTGGGAGAAGAAGTTGATCGATGTGATCGAGAAGGCGATCATCGGTGCCAACCTCGGATTCAACCCAAGCAACAATGGCGAGAACGTGATCATTCACGTACCGATGCTGACCGAGGAACGCCGCAAAGCGCTTGTGAAAGCCGCTCACGCAGAAGGGGAGCATTGCAAAGTCGGTATCCGGAGCAGCCGACAGAAGGCCATGGAGACGATCAAGGCCGCCAAGAAGGAAGGCCTGCCCGAGGATACCGCGAAGGGCTTCGAAGCCGATGTGGAAAAGCTCACCGGCATCTACAATAAGAAGGCCGAGGTCCATATGGAGGCGAAGGAGAAGGACATCATGAAGGTTTGATCGACTTTTCAGGTTCGGGTCGGGTACGTCTTTCGGGCCGAACCTCCTCATGACATATTGCACCTGTACCTTCGCGGTCCTTCAGAACAGTCATGTCCGACCCCCGCAAAGGCCCGTTCCATCTTACCAATACGATTTCCCGGAAGAAGGAGGAGTTCGTTCCTCTTCGTCCGCCGCTTGTCGGGTTGTATGTCTGTGGACCAACCGTGTACAGTGATGTGCATCTGGGCAATGTGCGCAGTTTCCTGACCTTCGACATTCTCTTTCGCTGGCTCACGCACTTGGGCTATACGGTGCGATACGTGAGGAACATCACAGATGTCGGGCATCTGGTGGGCGATATCGATGAGGGTGAGGACAAGATCGCCAAGCGTGCACGGTTGGAGCAACTGGAGCCTATGGAGATCGTACAGAAGTACACCAATGGCTTCCACGATGTGATGCGGATGTTCAACATCCTCTCACCTAGCATCGAGCCTACTGCGACCGGCCATTTGATCGAACAGATCGGCATGGTGGAGCGTATCGTGAAGAGCGGTTATGGGTACGAGGCCAATGGCAGCGTCTATTTCGATGTGCCTAAGTATGCTCAGACGTACGCCTACGGTGAGCTGAGCGGTCGGAAGATCGATGAACTGCTCAGCAATACACGTGATACGGAAGGTCAAGACGAAAAGCGCAGTCCGCTGGATTTCGCGATCTGGAAAAAGGCGGAGCCCCAGCACCTCATGAAGTGGCCAAGCCCATGGGGCGAAGGTTTTCCAGGATGGCACTTGGAGTGCAGCGCGATGAGCACCAAGTACCTCGGGCTGACCTTCGATATCCACGGAGGTGGCATGGACCTGAAATTCCCGCACCACGAGTGTGAGATCGCGCAGAGCGTGGCTGCTGACGGTATTGCACCTGTGCGTTACTGGATGCACGGCAACATGCTTACGGTGAACGGTCGCAAGATGGCAAAGAGCGAAGGCAACGGTTTTACACCGCAGGAGCTCCTCACCGGGAACCATAAGTTGCTGGAGAAAGGGTACGACGCGATGACGGTGCGCTTCTTCATGCTGCAATGCCATTATGCCAGCACGTTGGACTTCAGCAATGAGGCCATGCAAGCTTCGGAGAAGGGGTTTGAACGGCTTATGGCCGCAATGACCACGCTGGCCAAGCTGAGACCGGGTGCCGAGAACACCGTTGAGATCGATGGGCTGGTAGATCGCTGCTACTTGGCCATGAACGACGACATGAACACTCCGGTGATGATCGCCGAGTTGTTCGAAGGCGTACGTATCATCAACTCTGTCAATGATGGTAAACTCTCCTTGAAGCAAGAGAGCATTCATCATCTGCGCGCGTTGTTCAGGACCATGGTCTTCGACGTATTGGGTTTGAAGCCGCAAGAGCAGACGGCCAATGATGATGTGGCCATGAATGGACTTGTGCAGGAGTTCATTCGCCTGCGCGCAGAAGCCAAAGCGCGGAAGGATTTCGCAACGAGTGATGGCGTGCGTGATCGGTTGGCCGCACTCGGTATCATGCTGAAGGACACGAAAGAGGGCACAACATGGGAACGCACGTGATGCGGTACGATATAACGAGCACGAGCATTCGCAACGGGTGCTCACTTCTTCTTCTTCTTCTTCTTCTGCCGCTGCTTCACGCATGCGTGCCGGAAGAGAAGCATACCACCACCGTTCCCGAACGGAAGTCCGAACAACCCGCGCTACCGCCCACACCGCTTTTCGATCCGGATTCTGCGTATGCCTATGTCGCTCGCCAAGTAGCCTTCGGACCGCGTGTCCCAGGAACGAAGTCGCACCAAGCATGTGGGGATTGGCTCGTGGGGGAATTGAAAGCGTCAGGTGCCGAGGTGATCGAGCAGACCGGTACCGTAGTCTCGTACAACAAGGAGCACTTGCCTTTGCGGAACATCATTGCACGGTTCAATCCTGGCAATACGGAGCGGATCCTGCTTTTCGCACATTGGGACACGCGTCCATTCGCGGACAAGGATACGGAGCGCACGAATGAACCGATCGATGGGGCGAACGATGGCGGTAGTGGGGTAGGTGTGCTGTTGGAGATCGCCCGTCACCTTTCAGAGAAAAAGCACGGACCGGGCGTGGACATCCTCTTTACCGACGTTGAGGACCACGGACAACCCAGCGGTGCGATGGCCATTGATGAGAACAGTATCGATACATGGTGCTTGGGCGCACAGTATTGGGTGAAGAACCCGCATGTGCCGAACTACACAGCGCGTTTCGGTATCCTCTTGGACATGGTGGGCGCGAAGGATGCGCAATACTACCAGGAAGCCTTGAGCATGCAATATGCGCCGGGCATTGTGCGCAAAGTGTGGAAGACCGCAGCCGCGCTAGGGTACGGAGATCGGTTCGTGCAGAAGACCGAGTTCTTCGTCGGCATCGATGATCATATCCCCGTGAACAAGGTGCTGCGTATTCCCAGCATCGACATCATCCAGTACGACCCTGCGACGAAAGCGTTCGGCCCTTACTGGCATACGCACGATGATAACATGTCGGTCATCGATCGCGATGCGCTGAAGGCTGTCGGACAGACCGTACTTGAAGTCGTATGGAAGGAGCGCTGATCCTCACCGGATCAGAACGGCGAGCTGGTCACCGCATCGCCTTGTGTGGCCATGGCCGGGATCTTCAGCGCCATATTGCCTTCTTGTGTCCGTACGCTGAGCATCATCATCGCCGCGCTCCACGGTGCAACGGGGATCTGCAGCACACCTGAACTCATGGGACCCACGTTCAACGCGCGACCCAAGGCATCGGTCAACATCCAACTCGCGCCTTCCGGGATCCCTGAAACGGTCCAGCCGGAGGATTCTTGGTAAACAGCGCGGAGCGGTTTGAATGCACTTCGGTCCACCGCTACCATATCACTGAAGTGGTAGGATCCGTCCGTGTCCGTTTCCCTTAGTCGGTAGTAGCTCACACCTTCCAGAGGTGATCGATCCGTGTATGCGTAGTGCTGTGTTTGCGAGGAATTTCCGATGGCCGCAACAGTTCCTATCGAATGGAACAGGTTCGCGTCCATACTGCGTTCAACGGTATAGTGGTCCGCTCCCTGTTCCGATGCCGTTGTCCATTCAGTAAGCACATCGTCCCGTTCTTTGATGGCGCTGAACGACACCAGTGCCACAGGTAGCAGGTTGCACGCCCCCACGTATAAGGAACGCGTGGCCGTGTTCTCAATTGGACAAGAGCCGTCACTGATGTCGATGAATACGTTCACCGGTAGAATGGCCGTGTTGGCTGTCCAACAGATGCGTGCGGTGGCGGGATTGGTGCCGATCACCTGGAACGTGGAACCCGGTAACAGCGCTGTCGCATTGCTGGTGATGTTAAGCACTGTTAAAGGGTCCGGGTCGGTCACGACCAACGAGGCGCACATAGCAGCACCTTGGCAGACCGCTACACTGCTCACTCCCGAAGCCGATGCGCCCGTGACGCTGGAAATGGAGGTCGCTGGATCCGGCGGTGAACCACCGCACACCACGATCTGGAACATCAGGTCACGCATCACCATCCCGATCAACTGGCTCGCTGAATTGAAGGTCGCTACCCGGATCACCACGACATAGTTACCGGTCACTGTCGGTGTGAAATTCAATTGTCCTGTCGTAGGATTCAGGCTAAGGCCTGGAATGGGTGCAACGCCAGTGAAACCGGCGTCGTAGATCACTTCGTTGGACGCATCATAGCGCGCTGCGACCAAGGAAAAGGACATCTGATTGCCATTCGGATCCGATGCACCGGGATTGTAGGAGACCGGCGCATTAACACAGAGGAAAGGGACACCATTGTCAGCGAAACGTGGAGAGTTGTCACAGATCCCTCCGAAGTTGTTCAACGTAGCTTCTGCATAGGTCCCCGGTGTGTTCAGCAGGTTCTGGGTCGAGTTCCTGCAGCAAATGCTCCAGCCGATCGTCCAATAATTACATGGGGACAGATATACGGTCGTGGAGAAACGATACCGCCGAAATCCGGGCAATAGCCCACCATTACATGTGCTGCTGTTGATCTGTGAGGGACAGAGCGGCGTAACCTCCTCATTGATCGTTTGGGGTACGCTAGCTTGCAAGAAGACCACACCACAACTGTTGCTGAAATTCAAAGTCTGGGGACTGATGGCCACGCCGGCACAATCCAAGTAAACATCAAGGTTAATGGTGTAGAAATTGTTGCCAAGACAGGTATAGGAGATCGTGGCACCAGAGTAGTGATTTCCAAAGACCGATGAAACCCATAGAAATGCACAGGCAAGGAACATTCTTGCCCGACCCAGAGGGAGAGATCGGGACGTGGCGTGCGTGATCACCGGGGCTTTTTTCAATTGACTAACACTTGCAAGTTACGAACTACTGGACAAAAGGGAGGATCGAATTTTCTTGGAGACCAACCATTCTTATGCTCATCGACCTCAATAGGGCTGAGTTGCAGATAGACGGCGCGTAAAATAGGAGCGTCCGGAACATATGTTCAGGACGATCTTATTTGCGATCGGTTGTCTTTAGAGCTTGGTGAACGTACGCTGGTGTAGTTCTGTTCCTTGCTGCACTCGGAGCATGTATGTGCCTGGGGATAAGTAGGTTATGTCAATTCGGTTCATGAAAGTAGCCGGTTGGGTCACTTGTTTACCGGTTACGTCAAAAATGGTCGCCGTGCGCGCTCCAAGTAACGTAGGCAATTCTACAAAGAGATGATCCTCAGCAGGATTCGGGTAGACCAAGAGGCTTTCTGCATCCTTTACCTCTGCCACTGTGGTATTCACACCTTCTACAAGGGTAAGTGTGGAGTTCACTGAGACGTCGGTGTACTGGTTCACTATGCCGGATGGCCAGCGGATCTCCACTTGGTCGATGATCTCGTCACTTCCCATTCCGAAATGCGCCATCAGGCTACTCATCGTGCTGAAGGCATCGCCGCTGCGCACCTCACGGATCTGCACACCGGACGTGCTTGTCACAGTGATACGGGCACCGATCCCGTTCTTGTTGGAGGATGTGCCTACGGTGCTCACTTTCAGCCAGTTGTTACCGTTCCCGTCGTTCATGTAAGGTTGGTTCCATCCCATCACGTCGAGAAATCCATCGTTGTTCAAGTCGCCGATCGCACCGCTGTATGGCGCGCTTGCCATGGTCTCAGGGCTGAAGATCAAGGAGCCATTGCCGAACATGAGCGACCCGCCGCCGAGAATATCCAAGTAACCGTCGTTGTTGAAGTCATGTGTACACCACTCGATGGACTGCCCGGTGAAGGTGTCATATCCTGAACCCACGGTGACGTTGGTGAAGGTGCCATCACCGTTGTTGCGCATCAGCTTTTGGTAGTTACTGGAGCTGGAGCCGACCAATACGTCCATGTCCTCATCGTTGTCGAAATCGCCCCAAGCGCTTGACCATGATTGGTGGCCATCGGCGAAACCGAGAGCAGGTGCCACATCGGTAAAGGAACCGTCGCCATTGTTGCGCATGAGGATATCAACCGGATTGCAACCACAGCGTGCCACGAACATGTCCTGGTCGCCATCATTATCGAAATCCGTCCACAATGAACCGTAGTTGCCGCAGCCCAGACCGAGGCCGCCTTGCACATAGCTGACGTTACCGCTACCATCGTTCATCAACGCTACGTTATCATCCACGTCATGGCAGGAGAAACCGTCCAAATGGCCATCGTTGTTGATGTCCACCATGTTCGTCCGTTGGCAGAAAATGTACGCGGAATTGTACGTTGGAGTGAAGCCCGTACCGTTGGCGTTCGCCATCATTAAGCTGGCACCGCTATTTCCACCATAAAGAAGATCGTTGAAGCCATTCCCATCGATATCACCCGCCACAATGCTCCAAGAAGGACTGTTCACTGCAGCAGCCGTTGCGATGTTCACCGAGTTGAATCCACCCGTGGGAAGTTGGTATTGGATGCGGATGTTCGTGGTCGAAGCCGAAACAACGTCATCCAGGTTATCCCCGTTCATGTCCACAACGCAGTCGCCAACTGAAAGGCCGGGGACCGTGGTCTGTGTGAAGTGCACTTGGCCTTCGGCCGGCACTATCGGTGCCAATTCCGTCAAGCTGAAATTGAACCCCGCCGCTGACCAATTGTTGTCGAAGGCGATGCGGTACGTAACGTTCGCTTCTGCATCGAACAGTGCCGTGGAGGTCAGGCCGGTGCCGGAATCATCATCGCCGGTAACGCACACCAATGAGCCGCAGTTCCCAGAGTACACATGAAAACGTGTATCGCCGCTGCCGGCCAAGTCCGTCGTGATGCGCACAGTGGTGTCCTGTGTCGGTGTGTACTTGTACCATTCCGCACCGGTGGCTGTTCCTGTTTCAATACAGATCGGAGACGGAGCTTCCGGACCGTCGATCGCAGTAACAGTGTACGTACCCGGCAAAATGGTCAGCGCTGTGCTACAGCTGTTCTGGCCGAATGCCGCGGTCGCCCCCAGTATCAGGGCAACGGAGAGGAGCAGTGTTCTCATGGTTTGGTTGTTAGCGGTATAGGGCTTACGTTGCTTGACGCTTGAGCTTGGCATAAAGGTGCCTGGGGGGTGAATCTATGGCTTTGGCAAGGTCCCGTGGCGGCGAATTACAGGTCATTCGTTCACTCACACGGTGGGGCTCAATTGCTCGATCCGTTCCCGGATCAGGGCCGCACCCTTCGTGTGCACCACCGTTCGACCCACGAGGGGCATTCTTCCAGCTTGGTCCATGGGACCTGACCGGTTCTTAGCGTTCTACCTTTCGGGCTGTCGACCGAAACGAGATGCGCGAGCACGGGTGATATCGGTCCAGCTAGTGGTGCGCGCCCCTATTTGACCCGGTCGGCAGTTTCGTAACTGGCGACGTGCATCGGTCGCCGGTGCTAAGGATGTGCTTGGGCTTGGCCGTGCGAATAGTCCATTTCCATCAATGCGCCCTGATACGCTTGTCCAGGGCCTGCGTCGGAACCCCTCAGCTCACATGGGCTCGGGAGCGAATGATCGTTCGTTGTTCATATCCCCTTGGGTGTCTTACAGAGGTGTGGGTCTATCGTGGTGTCCTGTTGGCCCATCGAATTAACTTGCCCCTCGCCTTCATCCGTGCCGGACCTCGAATGGATCCACACTACGATACGGGAGAAGGCTCACTGATGTCCCAGAACACCGAACCCATCACCATGGTCGAGCGTGCCGCCAGTGCGGACGACCGCCGCCTCTTCCTCTTGGACGCGTACGCCCTCATCTACCGTGCGTACTTCAGCTTCATCCGCGCGCCGCGGGTGAACAGCAAGGGCTTCAACACCAGCGCTGCCTTTGGCTTCACCACCACCTTGCTGGACCTGATCAAGCGCGAGAAGCCCACGCACCTCGCCGTGGTGTTCGACACGGCCGCACCCACCGAGCGGCATATTTCGCACGTGGAGTACAAGGCGAACCGTGAAGAGATGCCGGATGATATCCGCAGTAACGTGCCGTTCATCCGCCGCATTATCGAGGCGATGAACATCCCCGTGCTGGAGAGCGACGGCTACGAAGCGGACGACGTCATCGGCACGCTGGCGAAGAAGGCGGAAGCGGGGGGCTACATCACCTACATGGTCACGCCGGACAAGGACTTCGGGCAACTCGTCACGGACCGCATCATCATGTACAAACCCGGCCGCGGCGGTGATCCACCGGAGAAGTTGGGGCCGAAGGAGATCTGCGCACGATGGGGATTGGAGACCACCGACCAAGTGAAGGACATCCTCGGTCTCATGGGTGATGCGGTGGACAACATTCCGGGAATACCGGGCATCGGGGAGAAGACGGCGATGAAACTCGTTCAGCAGTTCGGCAGCCTCGAAGGCGTGATCGCCAACGCGGACAAACTGAAAGGAAAGCAGAAGGAGAACGTGATCGCCTTCGCCGAGCAGGGTATCAAGAGCAAGCAGCTCGCGACGATCATCATCAATGCCCCGGTGGAACTGGACCACGATGCCTTGCACCTCGATCCGCCTGACGCGGCGAAAGTGCTCGAAGTGTTCAGCGAGCTTGAGTTCAAGAACCTCACGAACCGCGTGCTGGGGGGAGAGGCTTCCGGAGTTGCCCCACCAGAGGTGAAGGGTGTGAAGAGACCAGCGTCCCGGGCCGGAGCGGGACAGGTCGATCTGTTCGGGACTTCCTTGGATGAGGAGGGCAACGTGGAATTGAAGGAGTTCGCCAACATTGACACGGTCCAGCACCGCTACCGGCTGGAGGACACTGGCGAGAAGATGTATATGCTGGCGGCACAATTGAAGAAGCAGCCGCGTTTCTGCTTCGATACCGAGACCACGGGAATCGAAGAACGCACCGCCGAGCTCGTCGGCCTCGCTTTCAGCTGGAAGGCGCACGAGGGCTACTACGTGCCCGTACCCGCTGATCGCGCGGAAGCCCGGCGCATCGTCGATATCTTCAAGCCGATCTTCGAGAACGAGGCCATCGGCAAGGTGGCGCAGAACGCCAAGTACGACATCCGTGTGCTGGCCAAGTACGACGTGGAGGTGAAAGGTCCGCTCTTTGACACGATGGTGGCGCACTACCTGCTGAAGCCCGATCAGCAGAAGCACGGGATGGACTACCTCAGCGAGGTGTACTTGGGCTACCGACCGGTGGGCATCGAAACGCTGATAGGCGCGAAGGAGCGCGGCAAAGCGCAAAAGAGCCTGCGCGACGCGGATGTAATCGCGGTGAAGGAGTATAGTTCGGAGGATGCGGACGTGACCTGGCAGCTCGCAGAGAAATTCGCCCCGTTGCTCGACGCGGACGAAGTGACCGCGCTCTTCAACGAGGTGGAGATGCCGCTGGTACACGTGCTGGCGGACATGGAAACGGAAGGCATCCGAATCGATATCCAGGCACTGGAACAGTTCAGCGAGGAACTCGGCACGGACCTGATCCGGTTGCAGGATGAGATACACAAAGCCTGTGGCGTGCCGTTCAACATCGACAGCCCGAAACAGCTCGGTGACGTGCTCTTCGAGACATTGAAGCTTGGCGGCGACAAGGTGAAGAAGACTGCCAAGTCGGGACAGTACCAGACGAGCGAGGACATCCTTCAGGAGATCAGCCAAGCGCACCCTGTCGTTCCCCTGATCCTCGACTATCGGAGCCTGCGCAAGCTGAAAGGCACCTACGTGGATACCCTCCCGGAAGCAGCTGATCCGGTGACGCACCGCGTGCATACGAGCTATCTCCAAACGGTAGCCGCCACCGGCCGCCTCGCGAGCAACGACCCCAATCTGCAGAACATCCCCATCCGCACAGAGAAAGGCCGGGAGATCCGCAAGGCCTTCGTGCCGCGCGATGCGGACCATCAACTGCTGAGTGCTGACTACTCGCAGATCGAGCTGCGCATCATCGCCCACATGAGCGGCGACCACAACATGCAGGAGGCCTTCCGCCACGGGCTGGACATCCACGCGGCCACAGCGGCCAAGGTGTTCAATGTGGACATCGCGGCCGTCACCCGCGACCAACGCAGCCGCGCCAAGGCCGTGAACTTCGGCATCGCCTACGGGCAGGGTGCCTTCGGACTTTCACAGAACCTGGGCATCCCGCGCGCGGAGGCCAAGCAGATCATCGACGACTACTTCGCGCAATTCCCCGGTGTGCGCAGTTACATGGACGAGATGATCGGTTTTTGCCGCACGAACGGCTACATCAAGACGTTGATGGGCCGCCGCCGATATCTGCCGGACATCACCAGCGCGAACAATACCGTGCGCGCGCAGGCCGAACGTATTGCCATCAACGCCCCCATGCAGGGGACGGCCGCGGACATCATCAAGGTGGCGATGGTGAACATCCAGCGCGAGATGAAGCAGCGACACATGAAGAGCAAGCTGCTTTTGCAGGTGCATGACGAACTCGTGTTCGACGCGCATAACACCGAGACCGAGGACCTGAAAGCACTGGTGCGTGACCGGATGGAAGGCGCCTTTCCGTTGTCCGTGCCGCTCGTTGTTGACATGGGCATGGGGAAAAACTGGCTGGAAGCGCACTGATCGCCCCGTGGGTGTAAGGCACCTTTACGCCCGACTCTCCCACACAACCCGATGATCGCAATGCGTACGAACCTTTGGCCAGTGTACCTGTTCACTGCCGTGTTCTTTGCCGCCTGTGGTGGCGAGCCACCAGCACAGGACATGTTGAACGTGGACAACGGCTTGGATACGACCAAGGACGAACGGATCGCGAAGACCAAGAAGATCTTCTACAACATCCCTTCGCCCATGGAAACCGCCGCCTTGCTGAAAAGGGCCGGCGCCCAATACAACGGTAAGATCCTGAACGACGTGAAGAACGTGGACAAGTACACCGCAGCGAGCCAACAGGCGCTCAATCTTGGGGTGTACGGTGCCGACCTCAGCTATGCCAGTGTGTTCAACCACACTCAGGAAAGCATGTTCTACACGTCGTGCTCGCGCAAGCTGGCCGACCGTCTCGGGGTCATGAGCGCGTTCAACGACAGTACACTGGAGTTGATGCAGGCCAAGATGAACGACCGGGATGCTTTGTTGGATATCATCAGCGAGACCTACTGGAACGTGGATGCCTACTTGAAGGAGAACGGGCGCGACAATATCAGCGCGTTGATGATCGCTGGCGGTTGGGTGGAAGGGTTGTACATCGCCACCCAAGTATCTGCTACGAACGACAGTCCTGATCTTCGCCAGAGGATTGCTGAACAGAAGCTCTCCTTGAACGATCTGATCGGCCTGCTGGCATCCTATGAAGTGGAAGATGCCCGCCTGACGGCCGTGATGGGTGACATGCAGGCTTTGCAAGTCTTGTACGCCGAGGTCGCCGAACCCGCTTCCGGAAGTGCTGTGACCGAAGAGAACGGCGTAACGGTGGTGGGTGGTGGCGGCACTATAGCCACGCTCACCGATGCCCAGCTCATCGCGATCCGCGACAAGGCTGCGGTCATCCGAAACTCGTATATCAACTGATCGCCGCCATGCACAACGTCCGTCCGATCCTTGTGAAGACCCTGCTGGCCGGAGCCGTGCTCTTGTCCGCGGCGGCAGCGAACGCCCAATGCCGCAGCTTCGCCAAGAACAAGTGCGTGCCCGAGCTCGCACCGTTCAAGTTCAATGAGTCCTTCAATGCGGCCCAGTTGGCTCCCGGTGAGGAGGCCGAGGTGAACCTTACCTTCTATAGTGGCCAAGAGTACCGGGTGATGGTCTGTACACATCCGATCTTGGGCGAAGTGAATTGGAAACTGGTGGACGACAACAATAAGATCATCTTCGAGAGCTTGGCCGATGAGCCCAAGCATCACTTCGACCTGAAGGCAGCGAGCACGGTCCCCATGAAGGTCATTGTATGGGTGCCCGGTGCCGGGAAAAAGGACATGGTCCATGTGGGCTGCGTGGCCATCATGGTCGGGTTCAAGGAGTAGGGCCTACCACATGGCCCCGCCAGCCGTTCGGCGCTCCGGGGTTCCGAAAGGTCCCGGGATGTCCGCGATTTTCCGTTCGGTAACATCTCAACGCAATTCCACGCGTCCCTTGCGCTCCAAGTCCGTGTAGGTTTGGAAGTGCAGAAGATGGAAATCGCCATTTCCTGCATCGATGACCAGTGGAACGGTCGTGCGCCCCATTTCAGCACCCGCTTGATCGAAGGCGACGGCTGTGAGCGTATCGGCGATCGCACGGTCCGAAGAGAGGTAGACGATGAGGGTGTTGGTGCGACCGGCGCTGTCGTTCTCGAACGAGGTCTTTCCAAGCATTACGCCTTGGGTCTTCAGGTCTTCGGAGAGACGCACATCGACGCTCCATGTGTCCTCCACACCGGTAGCCACACCTTCGATCACTTCGGTGGCGGCACTACCGGCCAACTCACCACCCTTGTTAAGCACGTTCCGAGTCTTTTCCCCGGCCCAGTTGCAGGCTGAAAGAACGAAGAACAATAGGAAGGTCAGTGATCTCATTGAACAACAAATCGTACGGCTTCGATCCGGCCGTTCTGTTGCATCCGAACGAAGTATAGGCCAGCGGGTAACTCGTCTATGGGTAGGTCCATCGTTCGTAACCCTGGGGAGAGATCACCGGTGTGTAGTTCGCGTACCGTGCGTCCGAGCATGTCGACCATGTCAATGTTCGCTTTTCCCGATGTGGCGATGTTCATGACAACTTGAGCGCTTTCGGTGGCCGGATTCGGGACCACGACCATTACACTGCTATTGTTCGTGAACATCTCTTCCAAACCAACGGGTAGGCCGTTGATGTTCACGTCATCGATGTACAGATGGTTGCCTCCGTCGCTCTCGAAATTGAAACGCACACGGAAATCAGGAACATGGTATGCGTCGCTGATCGTCGTTATCTCGGCGAAGCCCCATTGGTCACCACTATTGGGGACGAAGATGCTGGTGGTCGTGCCGCCTGTGACAAGGTCCGTTGCTCCGCGCAATTGTTTGCGCAAGCTCCAGGTATCACCACAGTTATTGCTCACATAGATGCGCAGGCGATCATCATCTACGGCTGTGCGACGCGCGTATGCGAAGCGGAAGCTTATCGCAATATCCGTTGCGGCGGACATGTCCATCGTTGGTGTGAAAAGTTCGTCGTTGCGCCCGGCCATCGCGGTGCTGTTCTGTATCCGAATGCTCTTGCTGCCCGTGTACGCCGAGGCATTCGTAATGCTGAAGGTGTTGTCCTGGTCGGGGTTCTCAACGGCCCAACTGATATCGCCGACCTGTTCCGCGCTCTCAAAGCCTTCCACCAGCGGAGGCGCTTGACCAGGGTCGCCAGCGACAACGACCAACGCGTCGGTCGTTGTGGACAAAACATTGCTTCCGTTGCTCACGGAAAGGGTCACCGGATAGGTTCCTGCGATCGAATAGGTCACCAGCGGGTCCTGCTCGGTCGAACTAGTGGGCTCTCCTCCAGGGAAAGTCCAGTTCCAGATGCTCACATTGTGATAGCTGGCATCTGTGAACTGCACCGTACCTCCAGCGCAGATCACCTCGGTGGTGCTAGTGAACCGGGCTGCGCAAAGCGGTGCGTTGCCATTGACGCCGGTATTGATCAAGTTGCTGGTCTGCCAGAGCTCGTTGCGTTGTGCCGTGCTGTTGTTCAATGCAGCGACCATGCGCGTTCCTTGGCCTGCAGTGAACATCTTGCTGCAGTAGGAATACTCCATGTAGTTCTCCACGTTGTCGATCACCGATCCGCAGGTCGCACCGATCAGGTTGCAGGTCGTCCAGCCAATGGTGGTCGGGGTGTCGCTCACGCCATCACCTTGGCCGCAGTTCCCGGCAACTCCTGGGTCGTTGGTATCGCCCCAGGTATGCGCAAGGTTGAACCAGTGGCCCACCTCATGCGTCAAGGCTCTCGAACGACCGGCAGCACCGGTTCCGATCGAGCCGGTATAGGTGTGCTGGAGAACGATACCATCCTCGTTCGGCAGCCATTGTGCAGTGGCCGGCCGATAGGTGTATCCCGCCGAGCCATCCGCCGAAGCTGCCACCCACACGTTCAAGTATTTGTTCCGCGGCCAATGGATCAGGGCTTTCATGGCGGACGAGCCTTCGTTGGTGAGCGAGGATACCGTGCGGGTTATGCCGGTAGTGCAATTTCCGCTCGGGTCCTTCGCGGCCAACCGGAACTGAATACCTACATCGGCAACGATGCCGAGAAATTCCGCACGGACATTATCCCAGTCGGGGTTCTGTTTGTTATAATCCTCGTTCAGGATGCGCACGGCGTCAATGATCTGCGCATCCGTGATGTTCTCCGGCCCATTGTTGTGGACGATGTGGAACACGATGGGGATCACATACCCCCCGCCGCCGCGCGATCCTTCCTCCACGAACGAGTCGGTGAATTCCTCCAGTGCAGTATTCGCTTGCGCGATCCTCTCCGGGAGCAGCGGATCGCTGGTCACCTCTGCGCTGACGTGGTGCATCTCACCGGTGCCGCAACGGAACGGTACTTCGAATTGCGCAGAAATAAGAGGGGAGATCGCGATAGCGAAGACAAGTGAGAGATCGCGGTTGGTCATGTTCGGAGCCCCATCCGAAGCGGCCGGAAGGGGGCACAAATTAGATCTGGACCACCAAACCACGATCCAAAGGCCCACCTTCCAGCACGGTTCGTTTGTCTTCTTAACGCCGCAGCCGAGTGTTCCGTTCGCGACAGTCCTCACCTCTCTTTGCTGTTCGATGAACGCTTTTACCCGACAAATGCGCCGCGCTATCCGCTGAATGCCTGAGCCTGAAGGTTATGCATGGACTTGGGAGTAGGTGGTAAGAGGGATGCTACCGCTTGGAGTTACCCAAACCCTGACGATCCCATGACCGCGAAGGGTAAGGTTCATCGACCGCTGGATACGATCAAGCGCGCCGTGCGGATGCCCTCGGGCTGGGTCACCTTCACTATATAGGCACCGGCGGCCAACCGATCGACGGGAAGGGCGACATGTTGGTTCCCTGCGGAGAGCGATGTGTTCCATGAAGCAAAGGCCGAGCGACCAAGCTGGTCCAACACATCGATACGCACACTACCTGCGCCTTGCATCGTAAAGATCAACTGTGCTTCATGAGAAGCAGGGTTCGGCACAATGTCCAACTCTGTTCGTGATGTGTCCTGTTCATCGATCCCGACAAAGCTGCCGCGCAAATTGATGTCGTCCAAAAAGAGGTCGTTGCCGCCGTCGCTTTCAAATTGGAACTTGAAACGGAAGCCGGATACCCGGTAGGACTCGCCTATGTTGGCCACCTGTGTCTCCAACCATTCGTCGGGTCCTGGAGCGAAAGGTCCGGTCTGGTCCGGCGCAGTGGCCAGAAAGCCTCCTGCGAAGAGCTGCTTGCGCAAGCTCCATGTGGAGCCGCAATCGTTGCTCACCAGGATGCGCAACCGGTCGTCGTTCGTAGTCTGTCGACGTGCGAAGGCATAGCTGAAAGAAAGATCGATATCAATAGCGAGCGACATGTCATACGTCCCGGAAATGAGATCGTAGCTACGGCCTTCCAGCTCCACACCATTCGCTAGACGTACACTTCGGTCCCCGGTGGATGCTGACCCGCTCGTTACAATGAAGCTACCATCCTCGAAGGGATCCACCACGGTCCATTGTGTACCGGTCAATGTGGTGCTCGCCTCAAAGCCCTCCATCAATGGCAGGCTGACACCGTCCGTAGGCAATACTTCAACGGCTACAGGGTCGCTGGTCGTCAGGGCCGAAACACCATCGCTCACGTTCAGTGAAACGGCGTAGTTGCCGGGGGTGGAATAGGTGACGCTTACAGAAGCCTCGTTGCTCGTCCCTGGTTCGCCACCGTCGAAGGTCCACGCGCGCTCGGTGACGTTGTTGAAGCTCGCATCCGTGAAGGTGATCGTTTCTCCCACACAGACTTGGCGTTTATCGCTGACGAACCGAGCGCTGCATAACGTGGGGTTGCCACTGACACCCGTGAGTTCAAGATTTCCTTGCTGCCAAAGTTCTTCCCGTTGAGCGACCGGGCTTGTCAAGGCAGCGATCATCCGGTCGGCTTGCCCAAGGGTGAACATCTTCCGGCATGAGGCATATTCCATGTAGTTCTCGATGTTGTCCTGCGCCGAGCCGCAACTGGCGCCGCTGAGCGTGCAACTCGTCCAGCCGATGGTGAGTGGCGTGTCATCCACATCATCGTCCATGCCACAGTTCTCCTCGCCCCCGGGGTCGTTGCTGTTGCCCCAGCAGTGCTTCAGGTTGAGCCAATGGCCTACTTCGTGGGAGAGCACATGGGAGCGGCCGGGATCACTGGTGCCGATGCTGCCCACGTAGCTCGCCTGTATAACGATGCCATCGGAACTGGGCGAATCATCCAGGACCCAGGGATAATTGCTGTACCCGATAGCGCCGTTCGCGGCTTGACTTACCCAAACGTTCAGGTACCGGTCGCGCGGCCACTGGATCAACTGCGTCATGCTGAAGTCGCCTTCATAAGTGAGCTCGGATACGGTGCGTGTGATGCCGTTCGTGCAATTCCCGTCGGGGTCCAATTGCGCCAGACGGAATGTAATGCCCACGTCCGCGACGAGGTCTTGGAACGCTTGTTGTACCGTGGTCCAGCCCGGATTCTCCCTGTTGAAGTCTTCGTTCAATACACGGATGGCATCGATCATCTGCGCATCACCGATGTTCTCCGGACCGAAAGCGTGTATCACATGGAAGACCACCGGGATGACGAATTGCCCGCCGCCACGTTCGTTCACGAAATTGGCAGTGCGGTCGTCCAACGCTTGCTTCGCGACGGCCATATGTGAGAAGCCTTCGGGGTTGTCACGATACATGCGCTCAATGAAGGAAGGGTCGTTCGCCCTGCACGTATTCCCGACATCTTGGGATCGCGCTTCCAGTTGCGCTAGACTGAGGGGGAGAAGAAGGAAAAGGGCTGTTCTGCGCACCGGTATGGACTAGGCACGCAAGGTAGACGGTCTAACCTCCGGTCACGGGACCGATGGTTGCACAATTACGGCCGTTCTTGCGATCCGAAAAGATCGGAACGATCAGGCCAGCGCTTGTTCCAAGTCCGCGATCAGGTCCTCGGCATCTTCCAATCCTACACTGAGGCGGATCAGTGTGTCCGCCAAGCCGTTCTTCAAACGCTCTTCCCGTGGAATGCTGGCGTGGGTCATGCTCGCGGGATGCCCGAGCAGCGATTCCACACCACCTAGTGATTCGGCCAACGAGAATAGTTTGGTACTCGATAGCACACGCGTTGCATCGGCCATGTGGTCTCCTTTCAACGTGAAGCTGATCATGCCGCCGAAATCACGCATCTGCTTCGCTGCAATGGCATGGTTCGCATGGGTGGGGAACCCGGGCCAGTAGACATTGTCCACTTTCGGCTGCTTCACGAGCCATTCGGCAATGATCTTCCCGTTCTCGCAATGGCGCTGCATGCGCAGGTGCAAGGTCTTCAAACCCCGAAGAACGAGAAAGCAATCCTGCGGGCCAGGGGTTGCACCGCTGCTGTTCTGGATGAAGGCCAGTCGTTCGGCCAGTGCATCATCCTTGACGATCAAGGCGCCCATGACAACATCACTATGTCCGCCCAGGTATTTCGTGACGCTGTGCATCACGATATGCGCGCCGATGTCCAATGGCGTTTGCAAGTATGGGCTGGCGAAGGTGTTGTCCACGCCGAGCAATGCGCCGCATTTCTTCGCGATGGCCGCAAGCCCTGCGATATCGATGATGCGCAGCAAAGGATTCGTAGGTGTCTCTGCCCAGATCAACTTCGTGTTCGGGGTAATGGCGGCTTCCACGTTCTTCAGCTCGCCCATGTCCACGAACTTGAACCGGATGCCATAGCCCTCGAATATCTTTGTGAAGAGCCGATAGGTTCCGCCGTAGAGATCATTGGTGCTCACCACTTCATCGCCCGGCTTCAAGAGCTTCACGATGGCATCGATGCTGGCCATGCCTGATGCGAAACACAAACCGTGCGTGCCGTTCTCCAGCGCGGCAAGTGCCTTTTGCAAGGCCGTCCGCGTGGGATTATGCGTACGGCTGTATTCGTACCCCTTGTGATCACCCGGCGAGGCCTGTACGTAGGTGCTGGTCTGGTAGATCGGTGTCATGATGGCCCCGGTGGTCGGGTCCGGTTCAACGCCGGCGTGGATGGCTTTGGTGCCGAATTTCATGGAGTGGTCGGATGGGTGGTCGTTGCTGCGGGAGCGGCCGCGAAGGTAACAAGGGCGGGGCGCTGCGCATAGCACTTTTCGTGGACGGCTACTTTTGTCGGCTTTCCATGTCCCAGCGCGCACGTGCCCACTTGGCCCTTTTCGCGGTCAACTTCATTTACGGGATCAATTACGTGGTGGCGAAGGGCCTGATGCCTAATGTGATCGGCCCATCGGGCTTTATCGTGTTGCGGGTCGTTGGTGCCGGTGCGCTTTTTTGGGTGCTGCGGGCTTTGCGTCCGGAGCGTATTGCACTCGCCGATCTTGGCCGTCTCTTCCTTTCTGCATTTTTCGGCGTTGCGCTGAACCAACTGATGTTCTTCCATGGGCTGATGCGCACAACACCTGTGAATGCGAGTATCATCATGGTGGCCACCCCGATCCTTGTGCTGGTGCTTTCCGCGGTGCTGTTGAGCGAGCGCGTCATATGGAGCAAAGCGATCGGCGTACTTCTGGGCGCTACAGGTGCAGTGGTACTGATCTTCTTGAAACCGAGCGGCGCTTCTTCCGATGCCACCGTAATGGGCGACCTGTTCATCTTGATCAATGCGACGTCCTACGGGATCTACCTCGTGTTGGCGAAACCGCTGATGCGCAAATACAGCGCTATCACGGTGATGGCGTGGTCCTTCCTGTTCGGCCTGATCATGGTGCTGCCGTTCGGCTTCACGGAGTTCGCCTCTGTTTCGTGGCAGTCGCTCACCACACCGATCATCAGCTCTATGCTCTTCGTTGTGGTGATGGTGACCTTCGTGGCGTACCTGATGAACACCTGGGCATTGGGCAAGGTCAGTGCGAGCGTAGTGGGTACCTACATCTATATGCAACCCGTGCTGGCGGTCGCGTCCACGTGGCTTTTCATGCGCATCGGTGCGGAACGGCTGGGGATACCGGGCGTCTACGATCCCGCGTTGGGCTTGCCACAGGTCCTTTGTGCGTTGGCGATCTTCACCGGTGTGTATCTCGTGGGGCGTGCTGATGCGGTTCCATGAACACGGCTACCTTTGGCCACCACCGAAAATATGATCCGTTCAATGACAGGCTTCGGCCGCGCAGAAGGCGTGGTGAAGGAGCGCAAGGTGACCGTGGAAGTGCGGTCCCTCAACAGCAAACAACTGGACCTTTTGCTGAAACTGCCCGGTGCCCTTAAAGAGCATGAGGTGGAGGTGCGGCAAGCCGTAAGCGAACAAGTGGTGCGTGGCAAGGTGGAGGTGTTCGTGACATCTGAATTGTTGCACGCGGCCAAGCGCACATCATTCGATGCGGAACTGGTCCGGGCCTATTACGATGAATTGAAGTCGATCCGCACAGCGGTGGCCCCCGAAGCGACGACCGATCTTTTTGCACATGTGCTGCGGCTGCCTGATGTGGCCAACACCACCATGGACCGTTTCACCGACGAGGAGTGGTCGGCATCGCGTGCGTTGGTGGACAGCGCATTGAAAGCATACGAAGCATTCCGCTTGAGCGAAGGAGCACGCCTACGGATAGAACTCGCTGCCCGCGTGGACCGCATCGGTGAACTGCTCGCGGAATCGGAGCGGCTCGACGTGGGCCGCGCAGAACGTACGCGCGAACGCTTACGCGTAAAGTTGGCCGAACTGGAGGCGAAGATCGACCAGGACCGATTCGAACAGGAGCTGGTATTCTATTTGGAGAAGATGGACATCACCGAGGAGAAGGTACGCCTGCGGTCGCACTGCGCTTACTTCCACGAGACCATGGGCCAGGCCGAACCACAAGGGCGAAAGCTCGGTTTCATCGCGCAGGAAATGGGTCGTGAGATCAATACGCTGGGATCGAAGGCCAGCGACTCCACTATACAACAAGTGGTGGTGATGATGAAGGACGAGTTGGAAAAGATAAAGGAGCAGGTGCTGAACGTGTTGTGAAGAAGGGATGAAGAAGAACGGGAAATGCGTCATCATCTCGGCACCGTCCGGTGCGGGGAAGACCACGATCGTGCGTAGTCTGTTGGCCCAAGGTCTGCGTTTGGCGTTCTCCGTGAGCGCCACTAGCCGCCCCAAACGATCGTATGAAGTAGATGGCCAGGATTACTTCTTCATTTCAGCCCAAGAGTTCCAGCAGCGCATCGCAGCGGAAGCTTTCGTGGAATGGGAAGAGGTATATCCCGGCCAGTTCTACGGCACCTTGCGTAGCGAGATCGATCGGATCTGGGCGCAGGGCAACAGTGCCATCTTCGATGTGGACGTGGTCGGCGGTGTACACCTGAAATCCGTTTTCGAAGAGCAGGCACTTGCCGTGTTCGTGAGCCCGCCTTCTATTGAAATACTGGAACAACGCCTGCGTTCGCGCGGCACCGAATCCGAAGAAAGTTTGCGCAAGCGGGTGGACAAAGCCGCACAGGAGATGACCTTCGCGCCACAGTTCGATGCCATCGTGGTGAACGACACTTTGGAGCATGCCTGCGCTGAGGCCTATACGTTGGTGAAACGATTCCTTTCCTGATGCGCATCGGTTGTCTTTTCGGAACCTTCGACCCCCCGCACAAGGGGCATCTGGCCATTGCCGAGCACATGCTGAAGCATTGCGGCTTGGATCAAGTATGGCTGGTGGTAACACCCCAGAACCCTTTCAAAATGGACCGCGTCCTTAGCCCGGACCAACACCGTCTCGCCATGGTGCGCCTTGCCGTGCAGGGCAAGGAAGGTCTGGTGGCGAGCGGATTCGAGATCGATCTGCCACGGCCGAATTTCACTGCGGACAGCCTGCGCTTTATGCGCAATCGCTGGCCGGACCATACCTTTTCGCTTATCATCGGTAGCGACAATTTGGCGAAGCTCCATACATGGAAGGACCCCGATGAGATCATGGAACACCACGGCCTCTTGGTTTACCCGCGGGAAGGGGTGAAGGAGCACCTGGCCTCCACCATCTACCACGGGCATCCAGGGCTGCGCATGATCAGTGATGCACCGATGTTGGATGTTTCATCCACCGGGATCCGGTCGGATGTCAAGGCGTGGCGTCAAGTTGAGGACCGCGTGTCCGCACAGGTGCTCACCTACATCAGGCAGCACCGGCTCTACAATCCATGAAGATCGATGGGTTCCACGACCCCTGCCATCTGCATCAGGTGGTCGCGGAGGACTTTCACAGCACGGTCGAAACCGGACTCGTTCACCACATGCAGATCACACAAGTGGCGATACGGTAATAGGTAGTTGCGATACGCGGGCAGCACATGGTGTTGCCATTGGTACAGCACATCCTCCGGGCCATAACCACGTTCCGCAGCATCACGCTTCAAACGTCTGTCCAACTGGGCACCTTCGCTGGCATCGATGAAGATGCGTAGGTCGAAGAGCTCGCGCACCGGCTCATGGTGTAGGACGAAAAGGCCTTCCACCAATATCACGGGTGCGGGGCGTAGCTCGATCAGATCGGGTTGCTTTCCCTCCTGATTGAAAGTGTATTCCTTCTTGTAGATCGGATCACCCGCCACCAATGTGCGCAGGTCGTTGGCCAAGCCGTCCATATCCACCGCAGTGGGCAAGTCGAAGTTGACCTTGCCGTTGAGGTCTAGGGATTGTGCTTCCTTGGGATGGTAGTAATCGTCCTGCGAGATCTGGCACACCATGCCTTCGGGCAATGTGTCGCGAAGTGCGCGCACCAGCGTGGTCTTGCCCGACCCGCTACCTCCTGCTACTCCCACAAGGTAGGCGCCACGGTGCATCGAGCGTAAAGGTAAGGGAAGAGGGTGAACGGCACCAGCCATTTGCACCAAGCCTCGCGTTAGGAGGCTTGTCGGCGGACAGAAAGGGATCGCTCAAATCGACCCATCCCCCAAGGAAGTCTTGCTGGCTTGATCTACCCACTTCTTCCTGAATCCGCTCGAAGGAGCTTCGCTTGGCTCGCTCCTGCATGAAGAAGCCGCCCATTACGGGCGGCTTTCGATCAGCGGAGAGAGAGGGATTCGAACCCCCGTTACCCTTTCAGGTAAACACACTTTCCAGGCGTGCGCCTTCAACCACTCGGCCATCTCTCCAGATGGGCGGCGAAAGTACGAATAGCGGCTTACGCGGCGGTGAACTCACCAGCAATGGGTTGGACCATGCGGTCCACCCAAGCCGTACTGGGGTCAGAACCCAACAGGAACATGGCTTTTGTGATGGCAGCTTCAACGGTCATGTCCGCGCAGGGGACCACACCCATGTCGCGGAACGCAGCACTGGTTACATAACGGCCCTGCTCCACGCGGCCACCGATGCACTGGGTCACATTCAGCAATTCAATGCCTCTGTTCCGAGCTGCACGCAAGGAAGCCACAAAGTCAGCGTCCGTTGGGCCATTCCCGCTGCCGAAGGTGGTCAGGACGGCTGCTCGCAGATCGGGCATGGCCAACGCATGTCGCACCCATTCAGCCTGGATCCCGGGATAGAGCCGCAGCACGGCGATGCGCTCGTCCATGTTCGTGTGGACCCGCAAGGGGCCCGAGCGGTGCGGCAGAATGGCGCCGTGATCATAGCGGATGTGCACCCCTGCCTCGGCCAATGCGGGCCAATTGGGAGATCGGAAGGCTTCGAAACGTTCGGCATCCACTTTAATGGTGCGGTTGCCACGTAAGAGGCGGTATTCGAAGTAGATGGCAACCTCAGGAATTAGGGGTCGGCCTTCCGCATCGCGCGCTGCGGCCACTTCGATGGCGGTAAGCAGGTTCTCCTTGGCATCGGTCCGGATGGCGCCAATGGGTAATTGTGAGCCGGTCAGGATCACTGGTTTGGATAGTCCTTCTAGCAGGAAGCTCAGTGCGCTTGCGGTGTACGCCATGGTGTCGCTGCCGTGCAGCACTACGAAGCCATCGAACTTGTCATAGTGTTGCCCGATGAGGGAGGCGATACGGACCCAATCAGCAAGGCGCATGTCGCTACTGTCGATCGGTTTTTCGAATGACACGGCTTCCAATCGAATTCCGATACGATCGAGCTCCGGAACTTGGTCCTCCAAGTGTGCGAGGTCCATGGAGCGCAGTTCACCGGTGCGTGGGTCGGCGAGCATGCCGATCGTGCCACCGGTATAGATCAGCAGTATAGAGGCGCGATGGCTCATATGTTGTTGAGCGTGGTGGACACAGGGATACGATCGAACAGGGCGCTAGCGTTGGCCGTTGTGATGCTGGCGATCTCGTCTACGGAGCGGCCCGTGGCAGCGGCCAATTTCGCGGCGATGTGCGGGATGTAGGAACTCTCGTTGCGCTTGCCCCGGAACGGGACCGGCGCGAGGTAGGGTGCATCCGTCTCCAGCACGCAATGCTCGGGACCGACAACGGCCATGGTCTCTGCAAGCCCACCTTTCGGATAGGTGATCACACCGCCGATGCCGAGGTAGAAATTGCCCAAGGCGATAACGCGTGCAGCATGATCCGCTGTTCCGGTGAAGCAGTGGAACACGCCACGCAGACGATCATCGTTCTCTTCTTCAACTATCGCGATCGTTTCAGCAAAGCTCTCGCGGCAATGGATGGCGATCGGCAACCCCAACTCCTTCGCCCAACGCACTTGCTGCCGGAAGGCCTCCTGCTGCTGCGCCAAAAATGTCTTGTTCCAGTAGAGATCGATGCCGATCTCGCCCACCGCGCAATACCAGCGCGCACGGAGCAGACGCTCGACTTCCTCCATTGCTGCGGCATTGTCCGCACCCACATGGCATGGATGCAGGCCCATCATGGGGTAACACACCGTTGGGTGCGCTTCGCATAGCTCGTGCATGACGTCGATCGTGTCGTGGTCAACGTTGGGCAAAAGCAAACGTGTAACACCCGCATCCATAGCGCGCTTCACCATGTCCTCGCGATCCAACGCGAACTGGTCGTGGTAGAGGTGTGCATGGGTGTCCGTGAACATCGGTGGCGAAGATACCGGGGCTTGGAGCATATGGGCATCTGCTCATGGGGCATGCTGGATAACGCTACTGCCGATGTGCGGTCTACTTTTGGGCTCCTCCGCGATGGGCATCTTTCCAAATGCCCCATGAGCACATGAAGATCCTGGTCGTGCGTTTCAGTTCCATCGGCGACATCGTGCTCATCAGCCCTGTGCTGCGTTGCTTGGAACAACAGCGGAAGGATGTGGAAGTACACGTTGCCACGAAAGCTGCGTTCGCCGATCTGGTGATGCACTCGCCTTATGTCGACAAGGTGCATGTGCTCGGAGACGACCTCGGTGAACTCATCGGCCGGCTGAAGGCGGAAGGGTTCACGGAAGTGATCGACCTGCACCACAACCTGCGGACCTCGCGGATCAGGCGAGCGCTAGGTGTTCCGGCGCACAACTTCCCGAAGTTGAACGTGGAAAAGTGGTTGCTGGTGAACTTCAAGATAGATAGGCTGCCACGCACACATATCGTGGACCGCTACTTCACGACCGTTGAGCACCTTGGCGTGAAGAACGATGGCCAAGGGCTGGACCTTTTTATTCCGGCGGACCGCGAAGTGTCTCTTGAAGCACTTCCTGCTGCTCATCGATCCGGATACACGGCCTTGGCTATCGGTGCCGCCCATGCGACCAAACGTTTGCCCGAACATCGCCTGATGGAACTGGCCCAGTTGATCGAAGGACCGATCGTATTGATCGGTAGCAACGAGGATCAACCTGTTGCACGGGCCATTTCCACAGCTGTAGGCGGGCGCGCGTTCGATGCCACTGGTCGTTACGACATCCTCGGCAGTGCCTCCCTGATCAAGCAGGCGCGCAATGTGATAGCACACGACAGCGGCGCCATGCACATCGCTGCGGCGTTCCGCAAGCCGGTGGTCAGCATCTGGGGCAACACCGTGCCATCATTCGGCATGGGACCTTACATTCCTACGGACCCGAGCAAGGCGCACATTGTGGAAGTGGTCGGGCTATCGTGCAGGCCGTGTTCCAAGATCGGCTACGAACAGTGTCCCAAAGGACATTTCCATTGCATGGAGAAACAAGATCTTCAGGCGATCGCTAACCTGACCAATTCATGAGCTGGGACATCTTCATACAAGACCTGCCCGATGTGCCTTCCATCAGCGAAGTGCCCGCAGACCATAAGCCCGGCCCGATCGGAAAGCTCGAGGAACTGATGGCGAAGATCTTGGAAGTAGTCCCTTTTGGCGCCCGACAGGATGCGGACTGGATCTTTGCTGTGGCGGATGACATCGACATCAGCCTTCAGTTCCACATGCAGGATGCGGAACAAGTCCGTTACATCGTCGCACACATCCACGGAGGAGAACAAAGTGCGGTGTGCGTGGCGGCCATCTTACGCCACCTTGGCTTGCGCGGCTTGGATACGGAGACTTCTGAACTATTCGACGGCTACAGTCTCGACGAGGGGTTGTGAGCGCTCGAACTAGTCGAACAACGCCTTCAACTCTGTGGCATCGCCAGCCTTCATCTTGCCGCTGAGGATCAAACGCAATTGGCGGCGGCGCAAAGCACCATCATAACGTTCCTGCTCGTCCGCATTGCTGGGCAAAACGTCGGGAACGGTGATGGAACGGCCTGCTTGATCGATGGCCACGAATGTGTAGATGGCGCTGTTCGCCTTGATCTTCTCACCGGTCAACTGGTCTTCCACCCACACATCGGCCCACACCTCCATGCTGGTGCTGAAGCCCCGGCTAACATGGCTTTTGATGGTGACGAAATCGCCGAGCTTGATGGGGCGATCGAAGCCGACATGGTTCACGGCTACGGTCACGGTAAGGCGTTTGCAATGGCGGTGGGCGCTGATGGCGCAACTGATGTCGAGCCACTTGAGGAGCTGGCCGCCGAACAGATTGCCCATCGTATTGGTGTCATTCGGCAGTACCAAGTGGGTGGTCTCTGCGTAGCTATCGCTGGCGGGTCGTGCGGTTCTCGTCATTGGGGCGCGAAGGTAGCCAGCTCGCTGGTGCGGCTATCTTTGAGCAGAACCTCTCGCGTGGAACCCACACTGACCGCCGCGATCCCGTCGCACTTGAAGGCTCTGGAACTCTTCGCCCTGGTGGCATGGTTCGCAGGCACGTTCCACGTTGTTCGTTTGTTCGTGGCGCACCGCGAGGCCATGGCGAAGTGGGAGCCGGACCGTACAATTCTGACAAAACAATTCGCCGCTATGGAGCATGGGGCCTTGTTCTATGTGATCTGGCCAGCGGTGATCCTCATGGTGCTTATTGGCGGATGGATGCTCTACCTACGGCCGGATCTCCTGAAGTGGTCTTTCATGCATGTCTTTCTAGGTTACATGGCGGTGCTGCTGGTGTACCACGGGTCGGCCCATGGTCTTTACAAACGGCTGAAGCGCGGGGAGGTGAAATGGTCCGTGTTGCAGCTACGGGTCTGGGCGCAAGGTGCAACGTTGCTGCTGTTCTGCCTGATCGTGCTGGTGCTGCTGCGCTCACGGATGACATGGGTCTGGGGCTCCGTCGGATCGCTCGTCGTAGGAGCTGTGGTCATGCTCGTCGTTTCATCCATGCGCAAGCCTGCGGAACCGAAGAGCAATGCTTGAGATCGGCACACACGCACCGGCCTTCGAGCTACTGGACCAAGACGGGTTGCCCGTGCGCCTCAGCGCATTCAAGGACCACTGCAATGTGGTGCTGTTCTTTTACCCGAAGGACAATACACTGGTCTGCACGTTGGAGGTGTGTGCGTTCCGCGATGCACATGATGCGTTGATGGACCTTGACGCCGTTGTCCTCGGCATCAGTAGCGATCCAGTGGCGTCGCACTTATCGTTCTCCAAGCGGTGGCGCCTGCCGTACCAACTACTCACCGATACGGATGGCGCTGTGCGCCAGGCCTATGAGGTTGGCCGCACCTTGGGCTTCTTCGCAGGAAGGGTCACCTATGTGATCGATAAGGAAGGGTTCATACGTGGTGCAATGGACGATCCACTGCGTGCCAACCAGCACGTGCGCGAGGCGCTGAAAGCGTTGGAGGCTCAAAGCACGTCGTAGAACAGCACGTTGCCGTTGTCCGTGCCCACGAGCAGGTACTTGTCCCAAAGCAGCAACGGTGCCAAATGGTGCTGGTCCTTGTTCTCGGGAAAGATCATGGTACGCGTAACCTTGTCATCCGTGCCAACGAATTCCACGCTGCCGTTCTTGACCGAGCGCACGAGAACGTCGCCGATGCGTACTTCCTTCTGTTGGTAGAACCGATCGAAAGTGGTGTTGGACATGTTGAAGCCCATGGTCTTCATCGCGCGTGCATCAGGGATCCAGCGATGCGGGTTGATGATCTTGTCCTGCTTGCCGGAGGCCATGTTCCACACGTTGCGTTTGCCGGTGTGGCCTATCAATACAGCGAACTCGCCATTGTCGTTGAAGCCAACGTAGTAGACCGCCGTACCACCATCTTCAGCGTATGGGAAGGAGTAGACCTTCTTGCCACTTTCCATGTCGTGGAACACAGCACCATTGTTCGACCCTACCAACACGTGATCCCCCTTGGGTGAAATAGCCAAAGCCATGACCTCGGCCTTGCCGGTGTGGATGGTGCGTGAAGCACTTTCGGATACCTGCGCTGAACTTATCAGGGCGAGGAGGAACAAGGCCACAAAGGGAAGTGCGCGAAGAGACATGCGTTACGCTTGGACCACCAAGCCTCGGTGCTCATTCAACCATGCCAGTGCTTTGTCCTGGTCGGGGAACATCTGGATAGGGCGGTGGGGTTTGTTGTGGCGAACAAAGACGTTCGCGGCAAGCTGATGGCCGAAATCGCGCACCACTATGGCGTCCGCAGCGATGTACCGGCAAGAGGCTTCCGAAGAGGCATGGGCGCGGGCCTCGCCGCTCATGGTGGTGTCCTCGCCGACCGTTACCATCAACAGCGCCTTGCGGCCATGGCGTTCAGCTTCGATCGCATCGAACATGGCTTGCACTTCATCTGGGCTCACCAAATGGTGGTCCTTGAAATGGGTATGGACGATTTCCCCATCCAAAAAGGCCACCGTACAGGCCTCCAATTCCACGAGATGCATGGTCTCCATCGGGTTCTTGGGTACGAAGGTACGGCGGTCGTAGACCCTTACCGCACAAGCAACCATGCCTGTGCCGAACCCTGCGCGCGGATGGTCGCCAATGCATTCAGTGCAGCACCGCGATCCGCGTAACTACCGTAGGCGACGGGGTGCAACTCACCATAGCGGGACAGACGTGCAGCCGCGTAGCCTTGACTTTGAAGATCGGCCAACAGCTTTTCTGCGTTCTCCGGTTGCGCAAAGCAGCCCCCGATCACATGGAATCGTGCGCGCAGCAAGGTCTTACTCGAGGTCGCTACCGTCGTGGTGTCCGCTGGTGCCGCAGTCGCCGGCGTGCCGAGGTCCACGGTCATTGTTACACTATCGTCCGGGGTAAGGGGCAGGGTGCGAACACCCAAGGACCCCGTGGGTAATGTGAATAGCGAGGCCGAGGAAGTCAACGTCGGCAACGGTTCCCTTGCTGCTGCGTAGGTAGGCGCTGGCGATGACTTCCAGAGGTCGCTCCATTGACGGTTGCTGGCATCCATGGAGGTGTATGCCCAGAAAGCTGCTGCGCCGAAGAGTATCGCCGTTGAAGCTGCTGCTGCCCACATCCATGGACTCCGCTCCACAGGCTCTTCTGCCTTTTGCGGCAACGGTATGACGCTCGGCTCCCCGACCACTTCCTTCACAGCGGCAGGAACAGCGGTGATCACGCGCAATCCGAACGCTTCTTTCAGAAAATTCGCCCTGTCGTCCGGGTCGAACTGGAGATTACGCTCCATATCACGGTAGAAGATGCCGATGCGCGGCAGTTCCAGCCTACCGCGCCGCTCCAGTCCGCTGCGCCACAGTTCCACCTCACGCTCGATCAGTGCATTTGCAGCAGAAAAGGGGAGGCCGTCGCGCGTGGCGATCAGATCGGCCAACAGACCATCGTTGCGCAGCAGGTGCCGGTTGAAACCGACTTCCTTGCTCGGTGGATGGATGAGCTTTCGGCCTTCGTCCAGCCGGGCGGGACGGTATTGGGCCAGAAAGCCACCCCATTGCGGCACGATCACGCAATCATGCTCGTACAACAGATCGAAAAGGTCGCGTTCTATGCCCATATTTCGGCGCGCAAGTTATTGCCTGCGCCGTCAACTATCCGTGCTTGTCCACCAACCTTCTGGCTTCCTCCAGATCCGCTGGCGTATCCACGCAGAAGGAAGGGTGTTCAGTAACACCTACCCGCACCTTGAACCCGTTCTCCAGCCAGCGCAGTTGTTCCAAGGATTCCGCACGCTCCAGCGAGGAAGGGGCCAGTTGTACCAGCTGCGCAAGGACTTCGCTCCGGTACGCATATAGGCCGATGTGCTTGAGGAAGGGGAATGCTCCATGGCGCTCCCCTGAGACGTGGTTCCGCAACACGGGGATCGCCGCCCGGCTGAAGTAGAGGGCATCGCGATGGATGTCAACCGTGATCTTCACCTTGCCCGGATCGTCCAGGTCCCGATCGTCCGAAAGGGCATGCGCAAGCGTGGCGATGCCGCCTTTCGCATCGGCCAAAGTCGTGCATAGCTCATCGATCTGCTGGGGCACCAGAAAGGGCTCGTCGCCTTGGATGTTCACCACGGCATCGTAGCGGTCCCTGCCCAACGCGCAAAGTGCTTGGTAACAACGGTCGGTACCACTGGGGTGTGACGCATCGGTCATCACGGCGTGACCGCCGAGCGCCACCACATGGTCGAAGATGCGTTGATCATCCGTGGCTACCACAAGCTCCAACAGGGACTGCGATAGTGCGGCACGTTCCAGAACGCGCTGGATCATGGTCTTGCCACCGATGCTCGCCAAAGGCTTGGCGGGCAAACGGGTGCTTGCGTAGCGCGCGGGAATGATGCCGAGTACGCGCAGGTTCATAACGTCATGCTCAATTGCACCTGCATGCTGCGCGGTGCTTCCACGGAAAGTGGGCGCAGCGAATAGGAGCGGTTGGTGAGGTTGTTCACGATGAAGGCCACGCGCATCTTCTCCAGGAAGGAGAGTCCGATGCGTGCATCCACGATGGTGTCGCCGGTGGTGTGCGTTTCCAGCCATTCCCGCACCCCGGTGGTCAGCAAACCTTGGTCGTCAAGGCTCACGAAGGCCAGGTCGATGTTGCGCACATGGCTGTTGTACCGGACACTGCCGCCAATGAAGAAGTGCTTGTATTCGGCTTGCACATCGGCACGGAACAAGCGCTGGATCCGGAACTTGAGGATGTTGTCCGTGGGGTCGTAGCTCGTGTTCCGATAGGTGGACGGTGGAAATCCCGAATTTGGGTTCGGTGAGGTGGCGTACACCTGGTCCGGCGTGGTACTTACGGGCTTTGTGTGCGTGTAGCCCATTAGTGTCGAAAGCTCCACAGCGCCGATCTTTCCCTTTCCCGCCAGCTCGAATTCGTAACCGCTCACACGGGCACCGCCGGTGTTCACGCTCTTGAATCCGAAGCCGTAGAAGTTGGCCAAGTTGTACGGCAACGCACCCCATCGGCCGAAGGTGAACTCCACGTAGTTCTGATAGTCCTGCTGGAACACCACCGCATCCAAGTAGCCGGTGAAGCTGCCGATCCTGAACCCTTGTTTCACTCCTCCTTCAATGTTCCAACTCTGCTCGGGCAACAGGTCCGCGTTCGGGAAGATGATCAATGAGCCGACGCTGGTGCTGATAAAACGCTCGCCTATCGTGGGGAAGCGGAACCCTTGGCCGTAGCTGCCCCGCAAATAGGTGGCGCGTAGCACTTGGTACGTTGCGCCCGCACGGAACACCGGCTGCGAGGCCTCTTGGTCGTTCACGGTGAAGCGTTCGAACCTGACGCCCGCGGAAAGCGCGACCTTCTCGAAGAGCTTCTTGTCCATTTGGAGGTAGGCCGCCGTGTTGACCGCATCGTTGCGCCCATCGCCGTCGGCATCACCATTATAGAGCGCTGCTTCCGAGTTCACTTTCCGCCAAACAAGCCCCGCTGTGAAAACCGTTTCCCCGAACAGGTCCAATTTCTGTTGCACTTGGTACTCGCCATGCAGCACGTGGTTGCTGTTGCTTTGGTTGTTGTCGTTATCGAAACCCTGCTGGTGGTACCGTGTACGCAACGTATGGTGCGTACCGGCTTTGGAGAGGTAGTCCACGAAGGGGTCCACGTAGTACTGCGCGCCGCGAGTTCGCGTTACCGTGCCTGGTTTGGGCCGGTATAGTCCATCTTCCGTATCGTTCCAGATGAACACACTGGTGCTGCGGCTCTTCATCGCATTGGCGTTGATGCCGTAGCTCAAGCCCTTCACCTTCCCGTTGCGCCAGCGCGTACCGACGTTCGCACGGATACGATTCTCGTAACCACCGGGAGCGGTGCGCAGTGGATCCGCCGCGAGGGTATCCGCTGGCAACGGTTCCGGTCCCATGTACCCGTTGTCTGAGAACGCATTCCCACCCAGCACGAGATCAAGCTTGCCGAACCGTTGGCTATGCGAGAAGTTGGCGCCACCGAACATCGGGCTGTTATCGCCCCACCAGCGTGCCGATGCATTCGCCGGTGAATCGTAGATGCCGGCGAAGGTGGTCACACGTGTTCGTGGCTCGGCGCGCGGATACGCGGTGCGCACATTGATAACGCCGCTCAATGCAGCACTGCCATAAAGCACGGAAGAAGCACCCTTGATCACCTCCACCTGCTCCAGGTTCTCGATCGGCAAAAAGGTCCAATTCGGTCGGCCGATATCGCCGCTAAGGATAGGTATGTCATCGACCATCACCTGCACACGGCTTCCGGCACCGTAGCTGAAACCGCTGCCTGAGCGGATCTGCGGTTCCTCATCCACGATCACCACGCCGGGCACTTGGTCCAGCGCTTCGCTCAACGAGACCGAGTTCTTGTTGCGTACCAGGTCGGGTCGCAGCACGCTGAGCGATTGCGTGACCTCGCCGACGCGCTGTTCGAACTTCCCTGCGCTGATCACCACCATGTCCAACTGAACGGCAGCCTCCGCCAAGGTCACGTTCAGCGAGCGCTGCTCGCCTGCAGCTAGCGTCAACGGTTCGCGTAAGGTCTGGTAGCCGATGGAACTGAACGCAATCAGGTGCGCACCGGCAGGAAGTAGGAGCGTGTACTTGCCATCGATGTCGGTGACGGCTCCTTTTCCCGGCGCATACACAACGGTAACACCTACCAAAGCACCAATTGCACCGGGACCAGTGACCACCCCGGAGAGCGTGGCGTCCTGGGCCTGTGAGAAACAGGAGAGAATATACGCCAACAGGAAGAAGGGAAGCCTCATGGTACGTCGGTTACATTTGCCGGACCTCGCTTCCGGGTCAGTTGATGCCGCATGCGTTGCGGGTAAATGTAGAAGATCGATAATACCGGTTCCTGTGGAGGATCAACAGTGGATACATCGTATCGCGTTGGCCATGCTGAAAGGCATCGGGCCCGTGAATGCGCGCAACCTTGTGGCCTATTGTGGCGGTGTGGACCCCATTTTCACGGACCACAAATTGAAGAACACGCTTGAGAAGGTGCCGGGTATAGGACCGAAGTTGATCGCCAGCATCACGGACAAGAAAGTACTGCATCGCGCTGACAAGGAGTTGGCCTATGTGCGCAAATACAACTTGCGCATGCGCTTCTATTTGGACCCCGACTTCCCGCGCCGACTGAAACAAGCCGAGGATGCCCCCGTGCTGCTCTACGCCAAGGGCGATGTGGACCCGGACGTGGAACGCATGGTGGCCATCGTGGGCACGCGCACACCAACAGAGCAGGGCAAGCGGCTGTGCGTGGAGTTGGTGGAGGGATTGAAGGAATGCAACGCCACCATCGTCAGCGGCCTAGCGTATGGCATCGACATCGTGGCGCATCGCACTGCGCTGAAGAACCATATGCCCACGATCGGTTGTGTCGCGCATGGCATGGACCGGCTCTATCCCGGGGAGCATGCGGCTACCGCACAAGAGATGCTGAAGAACGGCGGATTGCTGACCGAGCTCGCGAGCGACAGCCCCTTCGCTCCCGGCAACTTTCCCGCGCGTAACCGCATCATCGCAGGCCTGAGCGATTGTACTGTGGTTGTGGAAAGCGGACCTAAGGGCGGTAGCCTCATCAGTGCCGACATCGCCAGCAGTTACGACCGTGAGGTGTTCGCGTTCCCCGGCCGTCCTACCGATCCGCACAGCGAGGGCTGCAACAAACTGATCCAACAGAACAAGGCCGCGCTGGTGACCAATGCGAAGGATGTGGTCACCCTGATGGAGTGGTTGCCCACGAAGAAGAAAAAGGTCGTTCAAGCCGCGCTTTTCACCGACCTGATGCCGGACGAGCAGACACTCGTTGACATCATCAAGAGCAAAGGCAAGGTGGATATCGATGAGCTATGCGCGCAAAGCCATATGGCGCAAGGCAAAGCAGCATGTCTGTTGTTGAACCTGGAGTTCAATGGCGTGGTGCGGAGCCTGCCAGGGAAGGTGTACCAACTGAATTGAATGCGGCCTCTAGCCAAGTGCAGCGGACCACTGGCTGCTTGCGTCCGGAGGTCTTGCCGTTGGCACGCAATGCAATTTCCCATCGGCTAATGGCGCATGATGCTCTAAGCCCAAACGGGACTCCCCTCCGAGCAATTCTTGCACATCTCGATACTGCTGCGCGAATGCAGCAAGGATCGGCGGAAGTCGTTGTAGGCGTCGCTGTGCCATAGCTCGCGGAAGCTGTGCGTGCGAAGATCACCGAGCACGTGGTGGGCGTCCTTGTCGAAACAACACGGCACTACACGGCCGTCCCATGTGATCACGCAACTGTGCCACATCTTCCAGCAGTTGTCCTCCAATTTGTTCTTCACCTCCCATATGCCGTTCGCGTTGCGGCGGTACCGAGCATAGTGGTCCTGCGTGGGGATCAGCGGATGGTCATCCTTGGGTTCATAGATCTGTGCGGTCTTCAACCAAAGATCGTCCACGCCGATGCGTTTGGCCAATGCGCGTGCTTCCGGGACCTGGTGTTCATTCGGCTTCACCACGAGGAACTGGAACACCACATGCGGGGTAAGGCTCTTCAGCTTCTTCTTCCACCTCACGAGGCGTTCTGCGCCTTCGATGACCTTGGCGAGTTCCCCTTCCTTACGATAGGCCGAATAGGTTTCCTGGTCGGTGCCGTCCAACGAAATGATGAGCCTTGATAATCCACTGCGCACCGTCGCCTCCGCTTTCTCTTCGGTCAGGAAATGGGCGTTGGTGCTGGTGTTGGTGTACAGTCCGCGACTGCTCGCCACCTGCACCATGTCCAAGAAATTCGGGTTTATGTACGGTTCGCCTTGGAAATAGAACGTGAGCGCCCAGAGGTCGGGTGCCAGTTCATCGATCACGCGGGTGAAGAGGTCCTGTTTCAGATTGCCCGTGGGCCGCGTGAAGCTGCGCAGGCCGCTGGGACATTCGGGGCAGCGCAGGTTGCACGCCGTGGTGGGTTCAAAGCTGATGCTGAAGGGCAGTCCGCCGATGTGCGGGTCCTTCGTGCGCTTTGCGCTTTGGTAGCTCGTCCACAGACCTGCCGCATTGCGCAAGCGGCGCGGTGTGGCCTTACGCGACCATTCAAGGGCATCCCGTCCTGCTGCGAACACGCCCGCAAGTTACAGGTGGTTCAGTGGGATAGTGGGTTCAAGACCACCGCTGTTACTTTCGGCACCCTTGCATCGTCCTACGGCCGATGCCTCATTCCATGCTACGATCCTTCCTCCTCTGGTTGTTGCTGGCCGTGCTTGCCCCAGTGCGGTCCTATGCACAAGTGCTCGTGCAAGGCCGCGTAGTAGATGAACGCAGCAATGAACCGCTGGCCTTCGTTCCGGTGATCGTTATCGGGGAACGCGAAGGGGCAACCACCGACATCGATGGCAAGTTCAGTCTCAGTGTTCCCCGTTTGCCCGCCAGGCTGCGTCTGACATACGTGGGGTACGCTACCGCGGAGGTTGTTTTGGACGACACGGCTCCGATCATCGTTAGGATGACGGAGGTGGTGGCGCAATTGAGGGCGGTGGACATCCTTCCTACAGAGAACCCGGCGCACCGGGTCATCAAGCGCGCTACGGCCAACCGCAAGCTCAACGATGGCATGCGCGAACGGCCGCACCGCTACACGAGCTACAGCAAGACCGTGTTCACAGCGGAAGTGGACAGCACTTTGCGGACGGACAGCGCGCGCATGGCGGCGTTGGACACGAGCGCCCGTGAAGCACTGGCCTTTTTCGACAGCCAGTACCTCTTTCTCATGGAGAGCGCCACACGGAAGAGCTTCATTCCGCCAGCATCCGAGAAAGAAGAGGTGTTGGCAATGCGCGTGAGCGGATTGAAGGATCCTTCGTTCCTCGCACTGGCCGCGCAGACCAAGACCTTCAGCATCTACGAAACGCAGATCGGCATCGGGCAGAAGTTCTATCTCGGCCCGCTCGCGCCGGGCAGTACGAACAAGTACCTCTTCCTGTTGGAGGACACATTGCTCAGCGGAGCCGATAGCGTGTATGTGATCAGCTACCGGCCCCGCAGCCGCACCAACTTCGAGGGATTGAAGGGATTGCTCTACATCCACACCGGCGGATACGCCGTGCAGAACGTCACCGCCGAAGCCGCCGAACGCGACGAGACCTTCAGCATCCGTTTCCAGCAGTTGCACGAGAAGGTGGCAGGGAAGGCCTGGTTCCCGACCCAGCTGAATGCTTTCATCTACATGGACAATGTTTCGCTCGGCGTTGGTAAGCCATACGGCGTAACACGCACCTACCTGCGGGAGATCGAAGTGGATGCCGATGTGCAACGCAAGGAAGTGCGCGGGCCGGAGCTGGTGATGGACCGCATGAGCACGATCCAAACCGAGGAATATTGGAACACCTTACGGACCGACTCGCTTGATGCTAAGGCGCTGAAGACCTATCATGTCATCGACAGCTTGGGCGAAGCCGTCGACCTGGACAAGAAGGTGAAGTTGTTCAGCGCCCTCACGACCGGTCGTTTACCGATCGGCCCCATCGATCTGTTGTTGGACAAGATCCTGCGGTACAATGCCTACGAAGGATTCCGGTTGGGCATGGGCTTGGCCACGAACGATAAGGTGTCGCGCTATGCCTCCTTGGGCGGTTACTACGGATACGGCTTTAAGGATGAGACCTCGAAGTATGGCGGCTTCCTTACCATCAGACCGTGGTATGGCCGGGATCTTTCGCTTCGGATGTTCTACGAGAACGATGTGGTGGAAAGTGGTGGCGTAGCCTTCGAAGGTCCGCGAGCCTTGATCACCAACGAGAGCACACGCCTGATCTACATGGACCGGATGGACCGCAACGAGCGCATCGGGGCCCAATTCGCTTTTCGCGTGAACAGTTCGTTGAAGATGTGGCTCGGAACGGAACGTGAGCTGCGCCAGAACGTGATCGGATACAACCATTTGGAACGGCAAGCCGAAGGCGTGACCCTGTTGCGCAACGAGTTCCTCACCGGTGGCATCACTATGGGCTTGCGCTTCGCTTTCCGGGAACGTATCGCCCGTCTTCCGGACCGTGAATTGGCGCTGGGGACCAAATGGCCCGTGCTTTCCGTGACCGCGTTCCGGGCGTTCACAGGAATGTGGGAAGGAGACCTTGGTACATGGCGGTTGAATGCTTCGGTGGACAAGATCTTCCACCTGCGGCTTGTGGGCGACCTCAGTTTGCGCCTGATGGGCGGGATCGCCGACCCCAATGCTCCGTACCCTTACTTATATGATTTGCGCGGTACGAACGGCAAGAGCTTGAATAGCGAGAAGAAGACCTTGTTGCTTGCTGCGGACAACACCTTTCAGACGATGGTGGCCAATGAATTCCTAGCGGATCGGTATGTGGCTTTCCACCTGAAACACAGCTTCGGAACGCTGTTGGTCAAGGGCAAACACTTCAAGCCACGTCCGGGGGTGGTCTACAATGCTGCGGTCGGAGCCTTGGACCGGCCACAGGACCATCTGGGCTATACCTTCCGTCCGCTAATGCAGCCGTTCTTGGAAGGTGGCGTCGTGATCGATGGCATCCTCAGCAACCTCGGCGTTGGAGCGTACTACCGCCACGGGGCCTACGCGTTCGACACTGCTGCGGACAATTTCGTCTTCAAACTGACGAGTTCCTTCGTCTTCTGATCCAAGGCTGCAGTCCACGCGGCATTTCGCACCTTTGCGCGTCACTTTCCGCTCATAGGGAAGTGTGAACCTCGAACATGTGGTCTTGGCTGGCGAATCGAGTGCTGCGTAACCGTATGGCGATGTTGATCGCTGTAGGTGTCATCACCGTTCTCATGGGCTTCATGGGCACGCGGGTAGAGATGAACTACAAGCACGGCGGCCTGCTGCCGCGAACGGATAGCGCCTACATCGATTACGAGCGTTTCTTGAACACCTTCGCGGAGGATGGTAATGTGCTTGTGATCGGTACGCAAGGCGGCGAACTATATACTCCGGAGAATTTCAGTGCGTGGTACGAATTTGGACGCTCTTTGCGCACGGTACGCGGCGTCGATAGCGTATTCAGCGAAGCGCACCTGTACGAGCTGATCCGGGATGATTCGTTGAAGCGGTTCAATGTGCAGCCCGTTATGCGAAAGGCACCGGCCGATCAGGTGGAAATGGATTCGCTCCTGGCCCATATACGATCGCTGCCCTTCTACGACGGCTTGCTCTACAACGACAGCTCGAAGGCGAGCTTGATGATGGTGTTCGTGAACGCCAAGCTCTTCAATACCGACGAACGCCGCACGGTGGTGGCCGAGATCGAGAAGAACGTGGAGGCTTTCCATGACCGCACCGGCTTGGACATGCACGTTAGCGGACTGCCCTGGATACGGGTGAAGAGCACCAACTTGGTAAAGGCCGAGATGCCCCTGTTCATGGTCCTGAGCATGTCCATTTGCGGGTTACTGTTATTGCTCTTCTTCAGGAGTTGGCGGGTGATGTTCATCTGCATGGGCGTGGTGGGCATCAGTGTGATCTGGTGTTTCGGTGCGATGGCTTTGCTCGACTATAAGATCACGATCCTGCAATCCGTCATCGCACCGTTGGTGATCGTCACCGGTGTACCCAATTGCGTGTTCCTGATCAATGCCTACCACTACGAATTCGTGCGGCATGGTAACCAGATCAAATCGCTGCAACGCGTGATCAGCAGGGTCGGGGCTGCGGCGTTCATGACGAATGCCACAACAGCGGTCGGCTTCACCACGTTCTGCCTCACCAGTAGCTCCACACTCATCGAGTTCGGCTGGATCGCCACCATCGGCATCATGGTATTGTGGGCGCTCAGCATGTTGATGATCCCTACGCTGTTCAGCTACATGCCGCCACCAAGCGCTAGGCATTTGAGCCATTTGGACCGGCGTTGGCTCGATCATGCCGTGGAATGGATCGTTCGTTCCTCCAAGGAACGTCGCCCTTTGATCTATGCGATCACTGCGCTGTGCTCGGTCGTGGCATGCATCGGCATCCTCCGTTTAAAGGATGAGAGCCGCATCGTGGACGATCTGCCGGAAGACAATCCGGTGTTGACCGATCTGCGCTTTTTCGAGGCCAATTTCCACGGTGTAATGCCCTTGGAGATCGTTGTTGATACACGCAAGAAGGGTGGTGCATTGAAGGATGCGACGCTGAAGCGGATCGAGATCCTGGAGGACACGCTCGAAGCCTACCCGCAGTTCAGTCGGCCGATCAGTGTTGCCGATGCCGTGAAATTCACCAAGCAGGCGTTCTATGGTGGCGATCCGGAGAAGTACGCGCTGCTGACCAGCTCGGAAAAGACGTTCATTCTTCCATATCTGGAAGGAGCGAATGCCAAGCAGACCATGGCCAAAGCCTTCATCGACAGCACGCGTCAGACAACACGGATCACGGTGCAGATGGCCGATGTAGGGACGACGCGGATGAACGAACTCCTCATTGGCTTGCGCTCACAAGTGGATAGCATCTTCGATCCCGCGAAGTATACCGTGACCTTGACCGGTACATCGGTGGTGTTCCTGAAGGGGAGCAGCTACATGGTCACCAATTTGATCACCAGTCTGTTCTGGGCCATCGTGATCATAGTGGCGTTGATGGCGCTGCTCTTCAATTCGTTCCGGATCCTCGTAGTGGCACTCATACCGAACATGATCCCGTTGCTTTTCACGGCCGGCCTTATGGGCTTCCTGCACATACCGATCAAACCAAGCACCATGCTCGTGTTCGGTATCGCCTTGGGCATCGCGGTGGACAATGCCATCCACTTTCTGGCCCGGTACCGTATGGAGTTGAAGCTGACCGGTGGCGATCTGCAGCGCAGTGTGGACCATGCTACGCGCGAGGTCAGCGTCGGCATCATCTATACCAGTGCCGTGCTCCTCGCAGGGTTCTCGCTGTTCGCTTTTTCCCATTTCGGCGGTATCCAGGCCTTGGGTATCCTCACTACGGTCACGTTGCTCGTGGCTATGCTCACCAACCTGCTGGTATTACCATCGTTGTTGCTGAGCTTGAACCAGCGCATCATCAGCAAGTCCTTCCAAGAGCCGCTCTTGGTGATCCTCGATGAGGACGAGGATATCGACCTTACCGAATTGAAGTTGGAAATGCCGACACCAGTTTCCAAGACCCGCAGGGACATTCGTAAAGTTCAGGATCTCACGGACGACCCTATCGACCCTGCATGAAAGGCATCATCCTCGCCGGTGGCTCCGGCACGCGATTGCATCCGTTGACGCTCGCCGTGAGCAAGCAACTGATGCCGGTCTACGACAAGCCCATGATCTATTACCCGCTGAGCACCTTGATGGCTGCGGGGATACGGGAGATCTTGATCATCAGCACACCGCACGATCTTCCGAACTTCAAGAAGTTGCTCGGTGATGGGAAGAGCCTCGGATGCTCCTTCACCTACGCGGAACAGAAGGTGCCCAATGGATTGGCGCAGGCTTTCGTGATCGGCAAGGAGCACATCGGTACCGATAGTGCAGCGCTGATCCTGGGCGACAACATCTTCTATGGAACAGGCCTCGGCCGTAAGCTCAGCGAGCATGTGGAGCCGGATGGTGGACTGGTGTTCGCCTACCATGTCAGTGATCCCGAACGCTATGGTGTCGTGGAGTTCGATGCCGACTACCGTGCATTGAGCATCGAGGAGAAGCCCACGGACCCAAAGAGCAACTACGCTGTTCCCGGTCTCTATTTCTATGACAACAGCGTGATCGGGATCGCCTGCGACCTGAAGCCCAGTGCACGTGGTGAGTATGAGATCACGGATGTGAACAAGGAATACCTCCGCCGAGGAAAGCTGAAGGTGGAGATCCTTGATCGCGGCACGGCGTGGCTCGATACGGGCACCTTCGCATCGCTCACACAAGCCGGCCAGTTCGTGCAGGTGATCGAAGAACGTCAAGGGTTGCGCATCGGCTGCATCGAAGAGGTGGCCTACAAGATGGGATTCATCACCGCGGAACAACTGACCGCATTGGCGCAGCCTTTGTTGAAGAGCGGCTATGGCGAGTATTTGATGAAGTTGTTGGCCAAGTGATGGAGCGCTATCGAGCGCTCATTGATGCGCATGTGGAACGTTGGATCGGTGAGTTGCCCGATGATGCGTTGTACGCGCCGATGGCCTACCTCATGCGATCGCCTGCGAAAAGGGTGCGGCCTGCGCTGACGTTGATGGGCTGCGAACTCTTCGGTGGGCGGGCCGAGCAGGTTTTGGATGAAGCGGTCGGCATCGAACTCTTCCACAACTTCACCCTGATGCACGATGACATCATGGATGCTTCGCCCTTGCGACGTGGAATGCCTACAGTCCACCAGAAGTGGAGCGTGAACAGCGCCATCCTCAGTGGGGATGCGTTGCTGGTGAAGGCCTACCAACTTCTGGGGGCCGATGCCCGGGTGCTGAGGATCTTCAATGCATATGCCCTTGCGGTCTGTGAAGGACAGCAACGTGACATGGACTTTGAGAAGCGTTCGGATGTCTCGTTGGTCGAGTACCGCGAAATGATCCGTTTAAAGACAGCAGTGCTACTTTCTTGTGCGCTCCGGATCGGTGCGTGCAAGGCTGGTGCCAGCGCGGAGGATCAGGAACGTGTCGGGGCGTTCGGGGAGAACCTCGGCCTTGCATTCCAGTTGCGTGATGATCTCTTGGATGCGTTCGGTGATCCTGCTGTGACCGGCAAACAGAAAGGTGGGGATCTGAGCAATGCCAAGAAGACCTGGTTGCTCATCCGTGGATTGGAACGCGAAGCAGATGGAGGTATCCTCATGCTGCGGGGTGAACTTGCCAAGCCTGCGGATCAGCGTAACGTGGAGATGATGATCCAGCGGCTGCGCGAACTGGGAGTGGAGCGTGATGCGAATACCGAAGTGCTTCGATTGGAAACGGAAGCGTTCACCCAATTACAGGGCATCGCCATGCCGGACGAGCGCAAATTGCCGCTTTTGGCACTTGCTAAGATGCTCCAAGCACGGACGTCCTGAAAGAACTACTTCAGCAGCGCGCGCAGGGCACCTTCCAGTGTAGGATAGCGGAAGGTAAAACCCGTATCAAAAAGTTTCTTGTTCGAAGCACGACTGCCTTCCAAAAGCACACTGGAGAGTTCCCCCAATGCGGCTTTCAACAGGAAACCCGGAACATTCGGCAGGAAGAATGGTCGGCCCAATACCCGTGCAGCGGTGCGCATGAACTCGTCATTCGTGACATCGGCGCCGGTGTTCACATTGTAGGCACCAACGAACCGGTCGTTCGCGATCGCCTCAACGTAGATGCGCACAAGATCTTCCACGTGTATCCATGGCATCCACTGATTGCCGCTGCCTAAGGCCGCAGCGGCTCCCCAGCGCACAGGCGCTACGAGTTTCTGCAATGCACCACCGCTCGGTGACAGCACCACCGGTGTCCGCAATTTCGCCACGCGCGTATATGGCGACCATTCATCCACTGCTTCTTCCCAAACTCGGCTGATCGTACCGATGGTATCCTTCGCTGCGGCATCGTTCTCTACGAAGAGATGGTCAGTGGTGATCGAGCCGTAGAAGTTGATCCCCGCTGCGCTGATGAAGCTCTTCACGTGTACGTTCTGGTCCCGCGCTGTGCGGAGCAGGAGCCGAGCGCTCTCCGTGCGGCTGCGGATCAACTCGTGCACGCGTGGTGCCGTCCAGCGCTTGTCCGCAATGCCGGCACCGGCCAAGTGTATGATGTGGTCCACTTCGAACAGCGCTTCGCCGTCCATGGTGCCGCTATCGATGTCCCACAGGAAGGTCCGGAACGGCCCCGCGCGCTTGTGCGCCCTGGACAGGTGACGGACCTCATGGTCCTGAGCGAGCAGCGCTGCGGTAAGCGCGGTGCCAATGAGTCCGGATCCACCGGTGATGAGAACTGTCGCCATGTTGCATTCGCCGCTCGAACGTGCGACTGGATACTAAGGAAACGTCCACAGGGCCCGTTGGTTCGGACGTTCACAAGCCCTTTACAGAATATCGGAGCTAGCGTACGACCAGCCGGGCAGTGAACAAGTCACCTCCAATACTCGGCACCATGTGCAAGACATAGGTCCCGGAGGCCATGCTGCTCAGGTCAAGGGGATGCCTGCTTTCCGCAGTGAGTTGCACCCGCTGAACGAACACCGCACGACCATCGGAGGAAAGCACCGCGATATCGAAGGTGCCGCTATGTGGTGCGATCAGTTGGAAGCGGCCTCCATCCGATGCATCGGGTAGCAGCCCTAACGTTGTCGACCTGCGTTCAGTGATCGCAAGGCCCACGCACAGTGGATCCGAGGGTTCCAACAAGAGCAACGTGAGTATTGCCGAGGAAGCGCAGTTACCGGATCCGGAGATCGCGTACTGGTAGTTGCCCGGAGTATCCGTTCCAGGATCGAACACACCACCGAATGGATCCCCGACCTCATTGGTCCATGTACCTCCCGCGCTAGGGTTCCCGTCGAGAAGATCGATCAAGGCGAAGGGTTGTTCTGCAGCACAGTAATCCTGTTGGGTATCAACCCCTGCTGCCACCGTGCTCGTGAAGGTGATCGTGTAGAGAAATTGCTGGAAACCCTCCACTGGGCAAGCATCGTCCGTGGCGGTGATCGTGAACTGGAACACCCCTTCCTGTGCGCCGATGGTGTTCCAGCAGAGTTCCACCGCAGCCGGGTTCGTGCCAACGACGGTAAGGGTCGCTCCCGGCAGCACACTGCTGATGTTCGAAGTGATCGTCAGGCCTTGGTCCGCATCGCTATCGGTGAAACTGAGCGAGGCACAGAAAGCTTCTTCAACGCAGGTAGAAAGGGCGCGCTCACCCGTTATCGTCGCAGATCCCGTTACCGAAGTGAAGGTGCCACTGGTGATCGACGGCACGTTGTTATCACAATTGGAAACAATGAAGGGAAAGTCGCGCATGACGGTACCGATCAGCACGCCATCCTCATCGTATTGGCTTACTTCCACAACCGTAACGACATACCCGGTCAACGTTGGTTGGAACGTGATGCGCCCCGTGACCGGGTCGATGGCCATGCCCGTGAAGGGTTCAGCGCCGGAGTATCCGTTGTCGTAGATCACCACTTCCGCTTCCGTTGCACCGAAGCGCGCGTTGATGAAACGATAGCTCAACGTGTTGCCATCGAAGTCCGTCGCACTGGCATCGTAGCTTACGGGTTGCCCAGCGCAGACCAAGGGAATGGTGTTGTCCACGAACACCGGCGATGCATCACATCCTCCATCAGCGTTATTCAAGGTGGTCTCGATAAAAAGCCCCGGTTCTTGGAAGACGTTCAACGATCCGTTCCGGCAGCAGATGGTCCAACTGATGTTCCAGCTATCGCAAGGGCTCAAATAAGCGGTCGTCCTGTAGGTGTATAGCTCGAAGCCGACCAGATTCCCCCCGTTGCAATTGCTGTTCGCTAGTTGGTCCGGACACAATGGGGAAACCTCTACCACGCTCTCGGGCAACAGGTCGGCGATATTGAACACGACCCCACAATCGTTCGTGAGGTCCAGTTCTTGGGGGATCATGGCCGTGCCGCTGCAGGCGCGGAACAGCTTCAGTGTGATCTCGTGGAAGTTGCCTCCCGTGCAGCGGGTGGTGATGGTGCCACCCGGCAAATGTTCGGCACGGGCGTATGCCGATAAGAAGCAGACAAGGGTGAAGAAAGTGACGCGCAGCAGCATGGGTACTTGTTTCGGTTCCGTGAAGATATCGGAAGTGGCGATAATGGAGCATGTTCAAATGCCGGAACGATCGGTCCAGGCCGAATGACCCGGACAGAGCGTCCGCATATGTTGAGAGAACTTCGGCACAGAAACGACCGAAGGGGCCGTTCGAAAGACTACCGCGCCCGCTCGATGGTCTTCAGATCCTCGGCGAGGAAGCCCTCCTTCTTTCCGAAGATCGCGGCATCATCGCGTAGCAGCATCAACTCGCCGGTACCGGCATTGAAGATCCGCTTGAAACAATGTTTGTTCTTGTTGTCGCCCGTCAGGATCAAATCGCTTACTGTGATCGTACGGTCCTGCTTCTCCACGGGGCTAGCTAGTTGGGTCAGGGCCATCACTTGGCACGGTGCGCTATAGCTCTCCTTCAGCTTGGCCAAACTGGGAATGCTCTTGTCCAAGTGTTCTTGGGCCATCCAAAGCTCCGTGTCGCGGATCGACCGGGTGCGGCTTGCGTAGATGCGGTCCGCAGTGGCCTTGTCGGTGATCTTGCCGGTCTCCACCAACGAGAGGTAGTTCAACATGTGTTTCACGTACACGTTCAACATGGCGCTCATGTTCTTCTCGTTGATGGCTTTGGTATCGATCTGGATGAAGGCCAATTCATGCTCCGCAGGTATGGACGTGAACGCATTGTCCTTCTGCTCCAACACTTCACCCTTCTTCGGCTTCCAACCCTTCACGAGCGTAAGGAACGTGGCCTGGAATTTAACAGGATCCGTCTTCGAGGTTTTCAGCAGGTACGTGCGGTCCGGTGAAAGGGGTTGGGCAGCAAATTCAGCCGTGGTCACGAATTCGAATGCCGTAGTGAATTTCCAGCCGGACTTCACCGCGTTCATGATCGTACGGTTGTAGGGCGAGTCCCCGGCATCAAGCACCACCACTGTTTTGGTGGCCTTTGCGGCTTTCACCGTCGCGGAGTTGAACGTGCCGTATTGGGCTGTTGCGGTAAGTGTCAGCAGGGTAGCAAGGGTCGGTAGCAGCAGGCGCATGGTCAAGGGGTAAGGTCGGTGTTGGTGCATAACTGTCGTTCAGCTATCTCGGCCCTTTCAATCGGGCGAACTTTGATCGATCGGTAGTCGCCGGGCGAAAATAGTGCCACATCCGTCCAACCTTTGGCTGAATTCTCAACAGCATGGACAATGGCCTGTCGATATCCGGTGCCGATGGCATGCAACGGTATTTGGATCGTTCGGAGATCCTGACCTCCACGGTGGACCAGCTTCGCAAGGACCTCAGCCTCGCATTGGAGGAGTTCAAGGCACCAGAACCGGGCGATGCCGCTTTCGAGGCGTTGCGCGGACAGGTCTTCCCGGTCTTGCAGGCCTCGGCCGATCGCGGTGATCATGCCCTGAAGGTGTTGATGTACCGTGTGGATATCCCCGAAGCTCACATGCATAGGACCATGACCGCCGGTGGGCTCCACGCACTGTCCGGGGAGGTGGTGTTGCGAGCCTTGCAGAAGGTGCTCACGCGCATGCGTTTTGCAGGTCGCTTCTAGTGCCAGGGATAAAACCGTGGAACTGTGGACGACCGCCCTACGTTCCATGGGATCGGAAAGTCGAAGAGCTACCTTTGCGCCGGTCCCAGGACCCCTACATGGACAAGTATTCCTACCTCAGCAATGTCGACAGCGCTTGGCTGGACGACCTGTACCAACAATACCTGAAGGACCCCGCTGGTGTCGAGACCGGCTGGGCGCGCTTCTTCGAAGGATTCGATTTCGCCAAGTCCTTGGACAGCGATGTGGCCCAAAGCCCGTCGAAGGGCGCACCCGCTCCATCACCCGGCGGCAACGAGCGGTTCGAGAAGGAATTCCGGGTGCTCGAATTGATACACGCGTATCGCCAACGCGGGCATTTGTTCACCGATACCAATCCCGTTCGCGAACGGCGTAAGTACTCGCCTACGTTGGATCTGGTGAACTTCGAACTGAGTGATGCTGATCTGGACACTGTATTCACAGCCGGTAACGAAGTGGGCATCGGCCCAAGCAAGCTGCGCGACATCGTGACGCTATTGCAGCAGACCTATTGTGCCAGTATCGGCGTCGAATTCAAATACATCCGCGATCCGGAGAAGATCAACTGGATGCAGGAGCGCATGGAAAGCACGCGCAACACGCCTGATCTCACGCTCGATCAGAAGAAGGAGATCCTGGAAAAGTTGAACGAAGCGGTGGTCTTCGAGAAGTTCCTAGGCAAGAAGTTCATCGGAGCCAAGCGCTTCAGCATTGAAGGTGCCGAGGCCCTGATCCCCGCGCTCGATACCGTGATCGAACATGGCGCCGAATTGGGCATCACGGAGTACGTTATCGGTATGGCCCACCGCGGTCGGTTGAACGTACTGGCCAACACGATGCGTAAGTCGTATGACGCCATCTTCAGCGAATTCGAAGGCAAGGACTACGAGGACGCGCTGGTGGAAGGCGATGTGAAGTACCACATGGGCTACAGCAGTTTGGTGAAGACCAATACCGGCAAGGAAGTCCGCCTCACGCTTGCGCCGAACCCGAGCCACTTGGAGACCGTGGGTCCGGTGATGCAGGGGATCTCGCGCGCCATCATCGAGCACGACGACCACTTTGCCAAGGGCATTACGGCACCGATCATCATCCACGGCGATGCTGCCGTTGCTGGTCAAGGCGTCGTATACGAAGTGGTGCAAATGGCCGGTCTGAAGGCTTACGAGGTAGGCGGCACGATCCACATCGTGGTGAACAACCAGGTAGGCTTCACCACCAATTACATCGACGCCCGAACGAGTACATATTGCACGGATGTCGCCAAGGTGACACAGTGTCCCGTCTTCCACGTGAACGGTGACGATGCCGAGGCCGTTGCCCTCACCATGAAGATGGCCATGGACTACCGGCAAAAGTACGGCACCGACATCTGGGTGGACATACTCTGCTATCGCAAGCACGGCCACAACGAGGGTGACGAACCGAAGTTCACGCAGCCCGTGCTGTACAAAGCTATCGCCGCGCACAAGGATCCGCGCGAGATCTACACCGAGGACCTGATCGCCAGCGGTGTTGAAGGTGCGCGTGAGATGGCGGAAGAGATGGAACGCTCCTTTACAGCGATGTTGGACGAACGCCTCACGGAAGCCAAGCAGGTGCGCGTTGGGAAGATCACCAACTTCATGGAGGAGCGCTGGAAAGGCTTCAAACGTGCCGAGTCCAGAGACTTTCTGAAGTCGCCGGAAACGGGAGTGAAGAAGGACGTGCTGAAGATGATCGGTGAAAAGCTGACCGCCACTCCCGAGGGCAAGAAGTTCTTCAGCAAGCTGGAGAAGATCCTCAACGACCGCAAGAAGATGATGGCCGACGAGTCCTTGGACTGGGGCATGGCCGAATTGCTCGCATACGGTTCATTGCTGGTCGAGGGCAAGCCTGTCCGCTTCACTGGCCAAGATGTGGAGCGCGGCACCTTCAGCCACCGCCACGCCGTGGTGCGTATGGAGGACAGTGAGGAGGAATTCATCCACTTGAAGCACATTCAGGAAGGGCAGGCGCTGTTGCAGATCTACAATTCGCTGCTGAGCGAATACGCCGTGTTGGGTTTCGAATACGGTTATGCGCTCACCAATCCTCAGACGCTCACCATCTGGGAAGCGCAGTTCGGCGATTTCGTCAATGGTGCGCAGATCATCCTTGATCAGTACCTGTGCTGTGCCGAGGAGAAGTGGAACACGCAGAACGGTATCGTACTGCTGCTCCCGCACGGCTACGAAGGACAAGGTGCCGAGCATAGCAGTGGGCGAATGGAACGCTTCCTTCAAAGTTGTGCCGATGACAACATGGTCATTGTCAATTGCACCACCCCCGCGAACTTCTTCCACGCGCTGCGGCGCCAACTCGCATGGAATTTCCGCAAACCAATCGTGGTCTTCACGCCGAAGAGCTTGTTGCGCCATCCGCGTTGCGTGAGCAAGTTGGATGCACTCACCACCGGCGGTTTCCAAGAGTTGATAGACGACTCTTTCGCTGACCCGAAGACCGTGAATACCGTGATCTTCACCCAAGGCAAGATCCACTACGACCTTGCTGAGCACAGCGAGAAGAACGGCATTACGGACACGGCTCTTGTCCGCCTCGAACAACTGCACCCGCTGCCTGCCGAACAGATGCGTGCCGTGATCAAGAAGTACACGAAAGCAGAACGTTACTTGTGGGTGCAGGAGGAGCCGCTCAACATGGGTGCGTGGAGCTACATCACCATGCATTTCAATGACGTGCAGTGGGAAGTGATCGCACGGCCCGCGAGCGGTGCACCCGCGACCGGCAGCAGCAAACGCAGCGCCAACCAGCAGATCGCGATCATCGAGAAAGCCTTCAGCAAGTCAACGACGATAGCAAAGGTCAAGGCGTGAGCCATCCAAGTAAGATCCAAGACACAAGACGCAAGACACAAGTTTCAATCCTCGAACGCACCAACCTTGATCTTTGGATCTTGGACCTTGTGTCTTGAAGCTTCCACCCCCTTCCACCTTCGCAATCATACCTCACCCTTCAATTATGGCCAACATCGACGTAAAGGTTCCCAGTCCTGGTGAAAGCATCAGCGAAGTACGCATCGCACAATGGCTCGTGAAGGATGGTGATGTGGTAGCAAAGGACCAGGTGATCGCAGAGATCGACAGCGACAAAGCCACGCTGGAACTCAGTGCCGAGGTCGGTGGACAGATCAAGATCCTCGCTGCTGCGGATGCAACGGTGAACGTTGGAGATGTTGTCGCCAAGCTGGACACGAGCGTTGCTGCTCCAGCAAGCACTGCGAAGGAGGTGAAGAAAGAAGCTGCATCAGTTGTTCTTGCAACGAAACCCGCTGCGCCCGTTACTGCTCAGCCGGTAACGGCCGCACATGCGACGCCCGTAGCTAAGGCAATGCTTGATGACAAAGGCGTGAGCGCCGACAAAGTGAAGGGAAGTGGACCAAACGGCCGCATCACCAAGAGCGATGTCGCCGCCTATGTAGCTGGTGGAGTGGATGCTGGAGCAATTGCCCTGAACGGCTGGGGCGGCGTGCGCGATCAGAAACGCGTGAAGATGAGTGCGCTGCGCCTCACGGTCGCCAAGCGATTGGTCGCAGTGAGGAATCAGAGCGCCATGCTCACCACTTTCAACGAGGTGGATATGAGCGCGGTGATGGCGCTGCGGGACAAGTACAAGGACAAATTCAAGGAGCAGAAGGGCGTGGGTCTGGGCTTCATGAGCTTCTTTACCAAGGCTTGTACCGAAGCTTTGCGCTTGTTCCCCAGTGTGAATGCACAGATCGATGGCGAAGAGATGGTGATGCACGACTATGCCGATATCGGCATCGCCGTTTCATCACCGAAGGGCTTGATGGTTCCTGTGATCCGCAATGCCGAACGCATGAGCTTGGCGGAGATCGAGGGGAAGATCAAAGAGTTGGCCGTGAAAGCGCGCGATGGTAAACTCTCCATGGATGAGATGAGCGGCGGCACATTCACCATCACCAATGGGGGCGTGTTCGGCAGCATGCTCAGCACGCCGATCCTGAATCCGCCACAGAGCGCCATCCTCGGTATGCACAACATCGTTGAGCGCCCCGTTGCGGTGCATGGCCAAGTGGTCATCCGTCCCATCATGTACGTGGCCCTCAGCTACGATCACCGTATCATCGATGGCAAGGAGAGCGTGAGCTTCCTCATGGCCGTGAAACAGATGGTCGAAGATCCAAGCAAGATGGTATTCGGCAACAAGGAACCGGGGGAGGTATTGTTGGGGTTGTAAGACTCACTGGTCGCTGCAGTGCAAGACTGCGCTATCGCACGGGTGTAAGTCAACTCCTACTGGTCGGTTTCGCACCCACTGTCATCGGCTAAGTCGCATGCTTGATCGCTGCCGTTCGGCAGCGCTTTGAGAACAGGCGATGGACTCGCAGGCTGATCACGCTGAACGCTCTTCTCCTTGCAGCGGTGCTCCTCCTATTGCCAATGTGGGTTTATTTACATGCCGGAGGATACCACGACCCGGGACTTCCTCGGCATGACCTGCTCGCGGATGTTCGGTCCTACTGCCCCGTTGTGGTGGTCGTCGGCCTTGTTTCAACCCTGGTCATGTGATCAGGATGGTTGCAAGGCAGGGAAATGTCCACAGGATAGCTCCCGCTTAGTGCGACCAGTCAGGATCGTCAGTTGATGAACGCCCGTGAGGAACGCACGCAAGGAAGCGATGCGGCACGATCCTTGGGACTCTCCCGCGTACTTACTTCAGCACAGCCTCATGAAGCACCTTTTGACCCTATTCCTATTGCTCGCATTTGCGCACCACTCCAGCGCCCAATTCCCCAGATCATTGAAGGACGCCGCTAGCAAGGTGACGAGCGGCGGTACCAACGGTTTGTCCAACGATGATGTGGTAGCGGGCCTCAAGGAGGCTTTGGGTAAGGGTGCGGAGCAGTCGGTGTTGAAAGGGTCGGCGCTGGATGGCTTCTGGAAGAACCCCGCCATACGAATCCCATTCCCAGCCGAAGCGGAGAAGATGAAGAGCACCCTGAACAGCATTGGCATGACTAAGCAGGTCGAGGAGTTCGAGCAGACCATGAACCGGGCAGCAGAGGATGCCGCCAAGGAAGCGTTGCCCATCCTGCGCGACGCGGTGCTCAGTATGAGCGTTGGCGATGGGTTCGCTATCCTGAAGGGTGGCGATCGCGCAGCTACCACCTACCTTACCGAGAAGACGACCACCTCGCTCACCCAGAAGTTCACACCGATCGTTTCCAGTAGCACGAAGAAAGTGGCGTTGACCAGTTATTGGACCCCGTTGGCCAAAGGCTACAACAAGGCCGGGATGTTGACCGGTGCCAAAGCCGTGGATCCCGACTTGGACGCTTACGTCACGCAAAAGGCGATCGACGGTCTGTTCACGCTCATCGGCGAGGAAGAGGCTAGGATACGCCAAGACCCGATGGCGCGCACAAGCGATCTGCTGAAGAAGGTCTTTGGTGCGAATTGATCGCTGGCCCAGCGCTCTTCATAGCGCTTCCCGCTGAGGTCAACCTCGGAATGGACCGCGGGATGTACGAGGATGCGCATATCGGTAGCATAGGTAGAATGGGGTTACGCACAGCAGCCGTTTGCGAGGGTTTTGGTCCGATCCAACAGCTTCATTTGCGAGCTGATCCGGCGCTCCGATCGCCGTTCCTACCTTGCGCGCCGTTTTCCGCAGGAAAGCGGAACTATCCAACCGAACATTCTTCCCTATGGCCGACCAAAAAGACCTCGACGCACATTACACCACCATGGACAAGATCTTCCGCCTGAGTTTGGGCGAGAAGGGCGGCTACAGTGGTGCGCGGTTCGATGGCGACTTCTCCCTCACGCTGGAACAAGCCCAAGAGAAGAAGCACAAGTTCATCATGGACCACTGCAACATCAAGAAGGGAGACAAGGTCCTGGATATAGGTTGCGGGTGGGGGGCTTTCATCGACTACTTGGACAAGCAAGGAGTAAAGACCACCGGCGTTGTTTTGGCGAAAGGCCAAGCTGATGCGTGTCGCGCCAACGGGTTGAACGTTCATCACATGGATTCCAAAGCCATCAAGCCCGAAACCTTCGGGAAGTTCGATGCCGTCTGCGCCATGGGCAGCCCCGAACACTTGTGTTCCGTGGAACAATACCGCGAAGGGAAGCAGGACGAGATCTATCGCACGTACTTCGAACAGGTAAGCGATCTGCTCCCGGTGGGTGGCCGTTTCTACTGCCAGACCATGGTGTTCGGCCCCAATATGGTGAAGTTCGAGGACATCAAGTTCGGGCAGACGGACGTGTGGAAAGATCGCAAGAGCTACAGCGGCGAAGAACTGATGGACCTGGTGTGCGATGTTTTCCCCGGTTCATGGTTGCCCTACGGTAGCGATGGCATGGTGGAACCCGCGAAAGAGCATTTCAAGTTGGTCTCCATCGATAGTGGTCGCTTGGATTACATCGAGACGATCGATCGCTGGACGAAGGCCTTCAACAAGTTCAACTTGGAGAAGTATGGTCTGTATGCCTCACTACTCCCCAAGTTGTTCGGCAGCGATTTCCGCAAGTGGGTGCGTCGCTATCAGATCGCACCGAACCTTCAGGTGTTCGAGCGCGAGATCTTCGAACACTACCGCATGGTGTTCGAGAAGGTGAAGGATTAAGAACGCCCCGGATGTTTCCAGACCATCCTGATCAGCGATCAGTTCCGATGCGCCGCATTGTTTCCTTTCTGGCGCTTGCCTTCGGTATCAGTTGGACCATTGTCGGTATTGGTGCGCTGTTGGGTGTCGAACGCCTGCACGGCTATGCATTCATTGTAACGGCTGCGTTGTCCATGTTCGGTCCTGCAGTGGCGGCGATCCTGCAGCAACGGTATTTGGACAAATCACCTTTGAGCGGACTTGGACTTCCGCTTGATGGTACGCGGTGGAAGTTCGTGGGCCTTACGATGCTTGTCGGCGTATGCATCATTCCACTGGCGCTCCTCGTTGCCGGTGTGCTTGGTGATGTTCTCGGATCCTCGGCTTTCGGGCATGTGGAACTGTCGCAGGAGAGGGTGCTGGCCAGTATTCGTGAGCAAACGGAAGCTGCAGGTATAAAGAGCGATCCTACATCTCGCCTGCTGGAGGGTATGCAGGTACCCGGCTGGGCGATCCTCGTGACCATCCTACTGGGTGTGGTGGTCATCGCTTGTTCCTTCAACCTGCCTGCCATGTTGGGCGAAGAATTGGGCTGGCGGGGATATTTGTTCCAGGCGACAGCGCGATGGTCCGGTGTACGTCGTGTCGGTTTTACTGGAGTGGTGTGGGGCCTTTGGCACGCTCCAATCATCGCCATGGGCCATAACTATCCGGATCATCCGGTGCTCGGCATCTTCTTGATGGTGGTGTTCTGCACCTTGCTCGCGGTGCTCTTCGATTGGTCGCGCTGGCGAACAACAAGTGTTTGGGCCCCTTGCGTGTTGCATGGGATCATCAATGGTAGCGCGGGTGGGTTCGTTCTTTTCGCTTGGAGCGGGCACCCGCTGGTCGGCTCGCCCGTGGGGGCTGCGGGTCTCATCGCGATCGCAGTGCTGGCCGCGCTGGTGCTTTTGCTGGACGGTGCCTATAGAGCGCAGTTCATCGCGAAACGATCAAGCGCTTCTTGAGCACGTTGTGTTCACCGATCACCACAACGAGGTACATGCCCGCGGGTAGTGATGCCGCGCTGAGGACGATACGCCCCTCGAACTGGGTCATCGGCACCGCGAATGGTTGGCCCAGTTCATTGAACAATTGCATCCGGGCTTTTCCCAGTTCGGGACCGAACACAACGTGCACTTCATCCTGCGCTGGGTCGGGGAACACCAACAATCCGTCATCGGTCCGCTCGATAGTGACCGCTATGGTCCGGCTCCAAGTGGAAGTGCCATCTTGGTCCGTCTGCATCAGCCGGTAGTAGGAGAGGTGCGGCAATGGCCATGCATCGCGCTCGTGGTAGTCGATCGGAACGTTACTGTTCCCTGCACCCCGGACCACCATCACGTTCTCCCACACCGTTCCATTGGCGCTTCGTTGAATGGTGAAATGGTCGTTGTTGCGTTCCGATGCCGTTCTCCATCCAAGCCGTACAGATCCGTCGTTGTCGGCTTCTGCAGTGAATTCGATCAGTTCTATCGGTAGTGGTGTGCTTCCAATGTTGGTCGTACCCAATGTGAACCGCCGACCGTTGACCAATGCGCTAACTGCAGTGAACCGGTAGTCGTTCCCCCCGACAGCAGTGGCACCGGCAATGGGTGGATCATCGGCGAAGATGCCATTGTTGTTCGCATCCACCAAGAGGCGTAGCTGGCTGGCCACTACCGGACCTTGTCCCGTGAGGTCGAAGGTGATGTTCACATTGCCGACGTCGACAGCAGTACCTGTTTGGCTCACCTCGTTCCCCCGCCAGATCCGATGCCATCGACCTTGCAATCCGGCCGGGAAGTCCGTGCTGCCCCAAGCGCCAAGGATACCATTGTCGTGACCCCAGATCAAGAACTCGTTGTTGCCGAGACCTGATGCGCCGTTGATCCGAACAATACCCGTGCCTCGTGAATCGACATGGAGGCTCGATGCGCTGACCCGCCCGATGCCCGCAACATCATGGTCGTAATTTCCATTCACCGGAAGGTCTTGGGAATAGATATCAGTGGTGGTCAATGTCGATCCGTATTTCGCACTGAGGTAGTTGCTGATGATAATGCGCTGTGCCGAATTCACCGGCGCATTGTAAACGATCATCTCGGCCATGCTTCCATCAAGGAACCACGTGGTCGTGCCTTGGACGTTGCCGATGTAGATCGGGTTATTGTTCGTCGCGGGAAGTTGCAGCAGGTTCACATCGTTGTAGATCTGCGCGGCGTTCTTATAGATCGTTCGCGAAGGGAACAGGCCAAAGATCACCGTGTTATTGTATTCGATCAAGTTGAACGGAGCGCCTGTTGCACCTGCGACCGTGGTCGGGGACGAGAGGATACCGAGCCAATCGTAGATCGGCATTTGCAAGGCACCCGAGGCCTGGCTCCAAAGTGCGTAGTTGGGTTGCGTATTGGTGCCCTTGGAGAACCATGCGTTGTTGTTCTTCGGGACATTCTCGGAACTGACCATGAAGATGTCCCATTGCTGAAGGTCAAGAGCACCCGCATCCGGGACGCGCAGCTGATCGTTCGCGCCATCGAACGTGATGATCGGATAACCATTGAGCGCTGTGTTGATGAGCGTAGGTCGTGCTGCCAATGCTGGGCTAGTGGCGTTGTTTATGCTGCCGCTACGGTCGTTCCACGAGATGACCGATGCACCCGCCAGGTTGACCCCGTTATCGGCGCTCAGCCACAAGACGTTGTTGGTGTTGTTCCCAACGCCGCCGGGTCCGGTCTGTGCGGATGCACTAAGCCACGCAAGAACAAGGAGGGAGAGGACTGCGATACGCATGTGGATAGGACAACGTTCTTACGTGATCATCCATGGAAGGTTCCGTCTGTTTTGAAGTCCCTCCTGCGCGGATCGCGAACATTCCTTTGCGGTGGTACCTTTCGGTCCGATGAAGCGCACCATCCCCCTGTTCTATTTCAGTTCGGCCATGGCTGTGCTTGCGGGGACTACAGCCAATGCACAGGTCGTTGAATTGCCCGCCATCAATCAAAGGATCATCGATTTCGTGCATGACCATGAAGGGAAGAAAGTAGGACGTGGTGAATGCTGGGACCTTGCTGCCGAAGCACTGAACGAGGCAGGAGCGAAGTGGAACGGTTTCTATGAGTTCGGCACTCTCGTGGATTGGGAACGCTATGAAGTGTTCCCCGGTGATGTTGTTCAATTCTCGAACGTTGAGATCGAGCACCGTGCCGGGAATTCTATTTCGCATGAGCGTTATGGCCAACACACCGCCATAATCATCGCCGTGCATGGTCGCGGCGATTTCTTGATCGCCCAGCAGAACATGCAACCGATGGGCAAGAAGGTCGGCACCAGTGCGTTGCGCATGGCGGATGTGCGCGCAGGCAAACTGACCTTCTACCGGCCGGTGGAGTGAGCGGTCAATGGCGAACATCACATTGGGGACGTGATACTGAGGGACCCCGGCACACCATACAGTGTCTTCGTCCGTGCGTTGTGCCCCGGTGGCGGCACCAGCGCTTGGGCCCCGGGCGTTCCTTTCACGACCCTGATCTCCAACGATGGATGCGATGTAACGACCCCGCTGATCGTGAACACTGATCACGACTGTTCCGAGGTGACCCCCGGCACCGTCTCCGGCGCAACGGCCTCCAACGTCGCGACCACCTGCTTGGGTACAGGGGATGATGATGTGTGGTTCAGCTTCACGGCACTGGCCGCTACGCACCGCATGTCGATCCTCAATGGCGCGGGTTCCAATACCGACCTCTACCACGCGCTCTGGTCGGGCAGTTGTGATGATCTCCAGTTGGTGGCCAACTCCTGCAGTGATGACGACGTGAGCGATCCTGTTGGTCTGGTGCCGACCCAGACCTACTCTGTGCAGGTCTATAACTTACACTTCTACTCCTGCGCAGAATACGACCTTCAGCGTCTGCATCGGTTCCGATCCATCCATCGGTATCGCCGAACATGCAGCCGAGCAATTGTTGTCGTTGTTCTCGAACCCGGTCACCGATCTGCTGTCGATCCGCGTTCCCGATGTTCGCGCGCATCACCTGAGCATCATGGATGCATCGGGCCGCATAGTGGTGCAGCAGCATGCTGCGAAGACCACCGATGTGCACCAACTTGTTCCGGATACCTACCTTATGGTGATGGTCGGGAAGGATGGGTCCATCATGGGGCGCACGCTTTTCGTGAAGGACTGATCTAGTGCTCCTGAAAGGCCCGCTCTTGTTCATCAAGGGCGGGCTTTCCATTTCCGATGTACGGGTCTTCGTGCATGCGCGGTCCCACATGTGTCTGTTGACAAGTGCAGAATTCGCAGTGTCGATCCCCCGGTGGTGTGCGACTAGGTTTGCCCGGCATCCTTCGGGAACATGCGTGGGTCGGGGAAGTAGGATGTTCGGGTGCATCGACGTTTCTCCCGTCGGTTGACGAACACACGGAACGATCCACGGATCAGGTTTGAACATCAGCGTAATGCGATGTTCCTGAAGGGTGCCACCATACAGGTCGGTACATGGCTGAACAACGACGCCTTTTGACCGCGGTCCGCAAGTCGGTTTCCGCAACGCTCAAGTCCCTGTGCACACTGCTGCCCGCTGCTGCGGCGTTCCTGCTTTGGCAGGGAGAAGCACGTGCCACCCACGCGATGGGTGGGGATATCACCTACGAGTGCTTGGGGAATAACCAGTACCGGGTGAACATGAGCTTCTTCCGTGATTGCAATGGTGTGGCTGCGCCGACCAGTTGCAGCAACGGTCTGGGGTTCACTGTTCGTTCCACCACCTGTGGTGCCAACATCAACGCTTGCTTCGTTCTGCAGAACGTACAGATCGTGACCCCGATCTGTCCCGGTGCGCCGGACCGTTGCAACAATCCTTCCGGCGTCTATGGTGTGGAGCGTTACCGCTACAGTGCCGTTATCAATCTTACCCAATGGGCCGGTTGTGGCACCGATTGGAACATCGAATGGGAACTGTGCTGCAGGAACAACGCGATCACCTCGTTGAACAATCCCGGCGGTCGCAACCTCTACCTCAATGCGCGGTTGAACAATACGATCACCCCATGCAATAGCTCGCCACGGTTCCTGAACGATCCGGTTCCCTTCGGTTGCGTTGGTCAGCCTATCGTATACAACCACGGTGTTTCCGATCTCGCCGGTGATTCACTGCGTTTCGAACTGGCTCCTGCTCGTGGTGCTGCCGGTGCCATCATTCCTTACAACGGTGGTTACACCTTCACCCAACCGGTGGTCACCAGTGGTGGTGCCAATGCCGTAACGATCGATCCTGCAACAGGTACTATCCGCTTTACACCCAGCATTGCACAGTTCGCCGTGGTGACGGTTCTCGTGCGCGAGTTCCGTAACGGTGTGCAGATCGGTAGCTATACCCGCGATCTGCAGTTCGCCATCATCGCGTGCAATAACAACAACCCGAGCGCCAGCGGTATCAACAACACGGCCAGTTATGTGTACGATGTTTGCGCTGGCACGAACTTCTGCTTCACGGTGAATTCCACGGACGCTGATGCGGCGCAGAACGTGACCATGACCTGGAACAATGCGATCCCGGGTGCTACGTTCACCACCACCGCTGGTCCACGACCCGTTGGCACCTTCTGCTGGACACCTGGCCTTGCCAATGTGGGCCAACAGATCTTCACCGTCACCGTGGAGGACAACGCCTGCGTATTGAACGGGCAAGCAACAGTAGGTTACCTGATCAATATCACACCGCCCCTGACCCCTGCTATAGCGGGCCCGGATCAAAGCGTTTGTGGTTTCTCAACGCCGCTCGCAGGCCAACAACCCTACGCTACGGCACCTGGTACATGGTCAGTGGTCAGCGGAACAGGAACCTTCGCCAATGCCAGCAACCCGACCACCACGGTGAGCGGCTTGGGCACAGGGCCCAACGTGTTCCGATGGACGGTCAACTACGGCACCTGCGGAACCACCTTCGATGATGTCCAAGTATTCGCCTACGACCCCGGACATCCTGTTGCCAACGCCGGACCTGCCCAGTCGATCTGTCAACCCAGCAGCACCGTCACGCTCGCAGGCAACGTTGCAACGTTCCCGGCCGTGGGGACATGGACCTTGGTAAGCGGCAGTGGCACCATTACCGCCCCCAACAGTCCGACCACCGGGTTGACCAACTTGGGGCAGGGTACCAACGTGTTCCGCTGGACCATCGACAACGGCGCTTGCACTCCGCCTACCAGTTCGGCGGTCTCCATTTTCGTATACAGCAACCTGCAACCCGCTGCGAACGCCGGACCGGACCAACAGCTCTGCGCCCCGACGCTTACCGCCACATTGGCGGGTGTTGTGACCATATCGCCCGCGACTGGACTCTGGACGGTTGTCAGCGGCACCGGTACGTTCGCCAACGCCACCCAGCGGAACACGACCGTAAGTGGCTTGAGCATCGGCCTGAACCGTTTGCGCTGGACGATCACAAATGGTCCATGCACGCCGCCGGTAACGCAGGATGATGTTGATATCATCATCTTCAACCCGTCCAGCCCGAACGCCAACGCCGGTCCTGCACAACAGGTTTGTGCAACAACGGCTACGCTTGCCGGCAATGTCCCTGTAGCGCCTGCGACCGGGATCTGGACCGTTGTGAGCGGTGCTGGAGCATTCGCCAATGCCAATAGTCCGACCTCCGGCGTGTCCGGTCTTACGGTCGGGGCGAACGTGTTCCAGTGGACGTTGAGCAATGGTCTGTGTGCGAACGGGATCACCACTTCACAGGTCACCATCACCCGTTTCGACGGTACTGCACCAGCTGCGAACGCCGGTCCGGATCAGGACCTCTGCACCAATACGAGCACGGCCTTCGGAAGCACCACACTTGCTGCCAACCCGGCAACGGCTCCGGGTGCTGGCACGTGGGTCGTGGTGACAGGATCCGCGACGATCGCTTCGCCGACCTCGCCAACATCGGCGGTCAGCAACATCCCTGTGGGTACCACAACGCTGCGGTGGACCATCACCAACGGCCCATGTGTGCCGAACAGCACGAATGATGTCGTTGTGATCCGCGTATTCGATCGCAATGCGGCTGCCGCGAACGCAGGTGCTGCACAGAACTTGTGCGCACCCGTTACCAGCGTTACCCTCGCAGCCAATGCTGCTGTGGCGCCTGCCAATGGTGCATGGAGCGTGTTAACAGGTACCGGCACGTTCGCGAACGGTGCCAGCTCGAACACAACGGTGACCGGGATGGCCACCGGTGTGAACGTATACCGCTGGACGATCAACAACGGCCCATGCCCAGGTGCGGTCACTGCCAGCGATGTCACCATCACCTTGTTCAACCCGGCTACAGCAACTGCTGCCGCTGGTGCCGATCAGGAATTGTGCGGGTCTTCAACGGCCACGCTCGCAGGCAATACAGTGGTGTTGCCCGCCGTGGGAACATGGACCGTGATCAGCGGGGCTGCTACCATTGCCAGCGCCACCACGGCCAACACGTCGATCTCCGGATTCCCGATCGGTACTACGGTGTTGCGTTGGACGGTGAACAATGGACCATGCGGTACCACTTCGGATGACGTGGCGATCCGCCGATTCGATCCAGCCAATCCGGTTGCGAACGCCGGTCCCGACCAAAGCATTTGCGTGCCGGTATCCCCGAGCATCGTAACGATGGCCGGTAGTAGCGTGACCGCACCCGCTGTCGGTACATGGACCTTGGTGACGGGTGGTGGTACCATCGTGAGCCCGAACAGTCCCACCACGCAGATCACTGGACTTCCGGTCGGTATCAACGAATTCCGTTGGACCGTGAGCAACGGTCCGTGTCCGAGCGGCCTTACGAACGATCTTGTTCGGATCCTGGTGTACAATGCGGGTAACCCCGTGGCGAACGCCGGGCCCGATCAATCGCTGTGTACGACCAATGGCACGGCGACCATGGCCGGTAGCGGTATCATCGTTCCGGCAGTTGGTACGTGGACCTTGGTAAGCGGTACGGGCACCATTACCAACGCGAACAGCCCGACAACGACCATCACCGGCCTTGCCGTTGGCCAGAACATCTTCCAATGGACCGTGAATAACGGGCCTTGCGCGAGCGGCATCACCACGGACCAGATGAGCATCTTCATCTACGACCCGAACAACGCTGCTGCCAACGCCGGTCCGGACCAGAACTTCTGTACACCGCTGTCCAGTACCACCATGGTCGGTAGCGCGGTGACCTTCCCCGCGACGGGAACGTGGTCGCTGGTGACAGGTGCAGGTACGATCACCAACGTCAATAGTCCCATCACCACCGTCACAGGACTTGGACTTGGCACCAACCGTTTCGCTTGGACCGTGAACAACGGTGCATGCCCGAGCCCGGTCACGAGCGATGTGGTGGATATCATCCTCTTCAACGGTAGTGCTCAGGCTGCGGATGCCGGCCCTGATCGCAGTCTGTGCGGAACGGCGTCAACCGCTGTGATGGCCGCCAACGCGCCCACTGGTGTTGCAACTGGCGGTTGGAGCGTGGTGCAAGGCACGGCCAATTTCAGCAACGCCGCATCGGCCACGGCTACGGTGAGCGGGCTCAGTATCGGGGTCAACATCCTGCGCTGGAGCATCAATAACGGGGCATGCGGTATCACCAGCGACTTGATCACGATCCTCGTGTACAGCCCTGCCAACCCGGTGGCCAATGCAGGCCCTGATCAGCAATTGTGTACGCCCAACACAAGCACCACGCTCAGTGGTAGCAATCTGATCATTCCTGCGGTTGGTCAATGGACCTTGGTGAACGGTGCCGGTACCATTGCCAACCCCACAGCGTCCAGCACGGCTGTTAGCGGCTTGGCGGTAGGGGAGAATGTGTTCCGTTGGCAAGTGAACAACGGAGCATGCACCAACCCGATCACCCAGGATGTGGTGAGCATATTCGTCTACGATCAAGCAGCGGCGAATGCCAACGCCGGTCCCGACCAGCAGATCTGCACGCCGGTCTCCAGTGTTACCATGGTCGGTAACGCACCGGTTGGCTCAGCAGTGGGAACATGGACGCGGATCCAAGGCACGGGTACGCTCACAGCGTTGAACAATCCGAACTCGACGATCACCGCACTTGGTGTTGGTGCGAACATCTTCGAGTGGACGATCAACAACGGTCCTTGCGGTACCACCACCGATCAAGTGACGATCAATGTGTTCGATGGAACGAACCCGGTTGCGAACGCCGGTCCGGACCAAGAGATCTGCACGCCTGTGAGCACTGTAACGCTGGCCGGCAGCAGCGTGATCTTCCCTGCCACTGGAGCTTGGAGCTTGGTGAGCGGGTCAGGTACGATCACCACCACCAATTCACCGAGTTCTGGTGTTACTGGTCTTGCGATCGGCGAGAACATATTCCAGTGGACCGTCTCCAATGGACCTTGCTCCGACCCATTGACAACCGACCAGGTCAGCATCTTCGTATTCGATGAGAACAACCCAGTATCCAACGCCGGTGCCGATCAGGAACTGTGTACACCGAACGTCGACACCAACCTCTCCGGCAGTTCAGTGACCTTCCCCGCAACGGGAACTTGGACGCTTACCCAAGGCACGGGGACGATCGCGGATGCGAACGACCCCAACACGGTGATCACCGGCTTGGGCGTGGGGGTCAACATCTTCACGTGGACCGTTGACAATGGTCCATGTGTGAACCCTATCACGACGGATGCCGTGAGCATCCGCGTGTTCGACGAGAACAACGCCGTGGCCAATGCAGGCCCCGACCAGGAACTGTGTACGCCAACCACGAATAGTACGCTTGCGGGAAGCGCAGTGATCGTCCCTGCGGCGGGTACATGGACCGTGATCAGTGGCGGCGGTGCCGTTACCGCGCCGAACGATCCGAACAGCGGTGTCACTGGGCTTACGGTCGGGGAGAACATCTTCGAATGGACGGTTAGCAACGGACCGTGTGCGAGCGGCATCACGACCGACCGCGTGAGCATCTTCCTCTTCGATGCCTTCAACCTCGATGCGAATGCCGGTGCCGATCAGGAACTGTGTACGCCGAACACCATCGCTACGCTGGCAGGCAGCGTCCTGATCTTCCCTGCTACCGGTCAGTGGGTGCTTGTTAGCGGCACCGGTACCATCACCGATCCAACTGCGTCCATTACTACGGTGACCGACCTCGGCGTAGGTGACAATGTGTTCTCCTGGACCGTGGACAATGGTCCTTGTGCGAACGGCACCACGACCGATGCCACCACCATCTTCCTCTTCGACCTGAACAACCCACCCGCCAACGCTGGCCCGGACCAAGAGATCTGCACGCCGACCACATCGACCAATATGCAGGGCAGCACGATCATTTCTCCTGCTGTTGGTACATGGACCTTGATCAGCGGTCAAGGGACCTTTGCCGATACGAACGATCCGAACACCTTGGTCACCGGTCTCGCACTCGGTGAGAATATTTTCCAATGGACCGTGGATAATGGCCCTTGTGAAAGCGGTGGTGGCTTCGACCAGGTGAGCATCTTCCTGTTCAGTGCGAACAATCTCGCTGCGGCAGCTGGTCCCGATCAGGAACTTTGTACTACGAATTTGGCCACGAGCATCATGGCCGGAAGTGCGGTCACCTTCCCTGCAGTAGGAACGTGGACCTTGGTGAGCGGAACGGGCACCATCGCCAATCCGAACGACCCACTCACGGGGATCTTCGACCTGGGTATCGGGGCGAACGTCTTCGCTTGGACCATGGACAATGGTCCCTGCGCGAACGGGATCACGACCGATCAAGTGACCATCGCCGTGTTCGATGAGAACAACATCGACGCGGATGCCGGTGATGATCAGGACCTCTGCACGCCGACCAGCAGCATAACACTGCAAGGCAGCGCCCTCGTTTTCCCCGCTGTTGGAACATGGACCATAGTCAGCGGTACAGGTACCATCACCGATCCAACGAACCCTACAACGACCATCACCGGATTGGCCGTTGGTACCATCATCTGTGCATGGACGGTGGACAACGGGCCTTGCTCCAGCGGCATCACCAGCGACCAGATGGTGATCCAATTGTTCGATGAGAACAATCCTGTGGCGAACGCAGGTCCGGACCAGGAGCTGTGCTCCAGTGATCCAACGACGACGATGCAAGGCAGTATCCTGATCGCGCCGGCAACAGGCTTCTGGCAGTTGATGAGCGGCACCGGTGATATTGCCGATCCGAACATCCCGAACACCGCAGTATCGAATCTCGCCATCGGGGAGAACATCTTCCGTTGGACCGTTTCCAATGGCCCCTGTACGAACCCGTTGACGGAGGACATCGTGAGCATCTTCGTCTTCGATGAGAACAACCCCGATGCGAACGCGGGTGCCGATCAGCAAGTGTGTACACCTCTATCTGGTACCACCCTCGCAGGTAGTTCCATCACTTTCCCTGCGAACGGAACATGGACTTTGGTCAGCGGGGTAGGTACCATTACGACCACGTCGGATCCATTGACCACCGTTACCGGTCTGGGTCTCGGCGTGAACATCTTCCAGTGGGAGGTCTACAATGGTGGTTGCACGAACCAGTTGACAAGCGACCAGGTGGAGATCGTGTTGTTCGATGCATCCGCTCCACCTGCTGACGCAGGACCGGACCAAGAGCTGTGTGCTCCTGACGACAGCGCCACGCTCAGTGGTAATGCGCCGGTCGGAGCAGCGGTGGGGACATGGGCGATCGTACAAGGCACCGGTGCCATCGCGGATCCCGGTCAACCATCGACCGTTCTGTCGGGGTTGAGCGTTGGCGAGAACATCTTCACATGGACCCTCGCAGGTGGAATCTGCGTGACCACGGTCGACTCGGTGAGCATCTTCGTCTTCGACCCGGCCAACCCGGACGCGAACGCAGGTCTGGACCAAGAGCTCTGCATGCCGCAGGACACGGTGTTCATGGCGGGTAGCAACTTGATCTTCCCTGCGAGTGGCACATGGACCACATTGGTGGGTGGCGGTGTGCCGCAAGCACCCGGCGATCCCGGCACGTTGATCACCGGCCTCAACATCGGTCTGAATACGTTCCAATGGCAGGTCTACAACGGCCCTTGCGCCAACAGCCTCACGTTCGACACAGTGTCCGTCATCTTGTATGATGACACCACGGCTGCCGCCAACGCTGGTCCTGATCTGGAGCAGTGCTTGCCGCTGAGCGAGATCAACCTGCAAGGTGTGCAACCACCACAGCCTGCAGAGGGTACATGGTCCTTGCTGAACGGTGCCGGCACGATCGTCGAGCCGAACAACCCGACCACGTTGGTCACCGGTCTCCAGCAGGGTATCAACACCTTCGTTTGGACACTGTTGTGGGATCCCTGCCCAAGCAACGGCACCCTCACGGACACCATGAGCGTGTACGTGTACGACCCGGGTGCGCCAACGGCCAATTCAGGACCTGATCAACAGTTGTGTTCACCGGTGAACACCAGCGTGCTGGAAGGCAATACACCAGTGATACCCGGCGTGGGCACATGGACGGTCTTCAGCGGGACCGCTGTGATCGATGAGCCGAACAACCCGACCTCCTCGGTATCGAACCTCGACATCGGATTGCACGAGTTGATCTGGACCATCTACAATGGCATGTGCGGATTCGGACCACCGAGCACGGACACCTTGCGGATCCGTGTCTACGACGGCGAAGCGCCCGATGCATCAACGGGGGAGAGCATCAGTGCTTGTACTCCCGCGAGCAGCGTTACGCTCCAAGGCAGCACCCCTGTATTCCCGGCCGTCGGTACTTGGACCACCTCGAGCAGCGCCATCATCAACGATCCGAACGATCCCGCCACGACGGTGGATGCACTCACCGTTGGAGAATACGAGTTCACGTGGACCATCGACAATGGCACCTGCGGTTCCAGCAGCGCGCAACAAGGGGTGTTCATCTATGACGATCAAGCACCTGCCGCCAATGCCGGGCCTGATCAAGAACTCTGTACACCCAACACGAGCGTTGACCTTGTTGGTAATGCCGCGGTGTTCCCCGGTGCGGGCGCGTGGACGTTGATAACGGGCACCGGCGACATTGCCGATGCCAGCAACCCCACCACGAACATCACCGGACTTTCGATCGGAACCAACACCTTCCGTTGGACGATCACTAACGGGCCGTGCGGGACCACGCAGGATGACGTGACGGTGACCGTGTACAACGACCAACAACCGGTGGCGAATGCCGGACCTGACAAGGATCTCTGCACTCCGGACAACAGTGCGACCCTGCAAGGCAGCGCGGTCACCTTCCCAGCAGTGGGTACGTGGGTGTTCGTGAACGGCACCGCCACGTTGAGCGACCCGAACGATCCGAACGCTGTGATCTCCGGCCTTACCGTGGGCGCGGTGACCTTACAGTGGGTGGTGGACAACGGCCCATGCGCAAGCGGTATCACGAGTGACGAGATAATCGTCTCGCTCTTCAGTAGCTCGGCCGATGTCGCCGCTGCCGGCCCGGACCAGGAGTTCTGCACGCCGATCACCAACGCTGTTACCATGTTCGCGAACTCCACATCCTCTCCGGCTACGGGGTCATGGACCGTGGTGTCGGGACAGGGCACGTTCACTGATGCTAGCAACCCGTTCACGGCCGTGACAGAACTCGGTTTTGGCCAGAACGTGTTCCAGTGGTCCATCGACAACGGTCCATGCGGGTCCACCAATGATGTGATGAGCATCCATGTGTACGACCACAGCGTACCGGCTGCGTTCGCAGGCGAGGATCAAGCTTACTGTGCGGATGAGACCACCACGGCCCAGCTTGGTGCGAATGCTGCAACGAGCACGGCTAGTGGCTCATGGAGCCGCCTGAGCGGAAGCGGTACCATCGTGAACGCTACGGATCCGAATACCGTGGTGAATGGTCTGGCGCTCGGCAATAGTGTGTTCGTCTGGACCGTGGACAACGGTGCTTGCGGCTCAACGACCGATACCATGCTGGTGACGCTGAAGGATTGCCTCACACTCATCATCCCGGATGCTTTCTCCCCGAACGGCGATGGTACCAACGACGTGTACACCATCACCAACATCGAGAATTATCCGAAGAACAACTTCGTGGTCTTCAACCGCTGGGGCAACAAGGTGTTCGAAGCCACACCGTACGTGAACACCTGGGATGGCAGCAGCCAATTCGGGTCGATGTTCGGGGAGTTGCTGCCGGAGAGCACCTACTACTACGTCCTCGATCCCGGCACTGGCGAAGAGGCTTACACCGGATTCATCTACCTGCGCCGATAATAACAGTAAGGGCGCGTGATCTAGCGTCCAAACAAAGCACCAATGAAGATGAGAATGGCCAAACGATGGATGGGGACGGCTCTTGGGCTCTTCCTTGGCACCGCGCTCTTCGCCCAGCAGGATCCGCAGTTCACGCAGTACATGTTCAACCAACTCGCGCTGAACCCGGCCTATGCCGGCAGCGCGGAGCGCGTGAGCATGAAAGCGTTGAGCCGCCATCAATGGGTGGGGTTCACCGGTGCGCCGACGACGCAGACGTTGACCATCCATAGCCCGTTGCTCCACGAGAGCCTCGGTATCGGTGGTACCATGATGCGCGACTCGCACGGACCGATCACCCAATACACCTTCATGGCGGATGTGGCCTACCGCATCTTCATGGGTGATGCGAAGCTCGCCTTCGGCCTCAAGGGTGGATTGAACTTGCTGCAAGGCCAGTACGCCGAACTGAACCCCCTCGTTGCGGGTGACCAGGTGTTCCAGCAGAACGTGAACACGAAGATGGACCCGCAGTTCGGCTTCGGCATGATGTACTACAGCGATCGCTATTTCATCGGCCTCAGCGCACCGAAGCTGCTGCGTACCGAGTTCTTCGAGACCGATTCGCTCGCGTTCGTTTCTTCTCCCGGACAACGTCCGCACTACTTTCTTTCCGGTGGCTATGTGTTCGATCTGGGGATCTACCACAAGTTCAAGCCCACGTTCCTGGTCAAGGCCGTACAAGGGGCACCCATCAGCTTCGATGTCACGGCCAACTTCCTGTTCTTCGAGAAGTTCTGGCTGGGTGCCATGTACCGCCACACCGACGCTGTTGGTGCATTGGCACAGTACCATATCACGAACGATTTCACCGTGGGGTACGCCTATGACTACCCGTTGAGCACGTTGCACAATTACAGCGGCGGATCGCACGAGATCATGCTCGGCTTCGACTTCGGCAACAAGATGAAAGGCGTTCGTTCACCGCGCTACTTCTGATCATGACCACCCCCTTGCCCATGCACAGGTCCCACCACGCGGCGGCGTTGCGAAGCATCGTCCTTCCAGCGCTCCTGTTCCTGCCGATGCTCCTGAGCGCACAAAAGCTCAAGGAGCGTATGGCCGACCGCTATGCCGAGGTCTTCGACTATCCGAAAATGGCGACCATCTACGAGGATCTGGTGACCAGCGGGAAGGCCGATGCCGCCGATATGCGCAGACTTGCCTTGGCCTACCGCAAAATGGGCCAGCCGGCGAAGGCCGAGGCCATGTACATGAAGTTGATGGGCACCGGTAGCCAGACGCCTGATGATATTTTCGTCTACGCTGAACAGCTGCGCGCGAACGGCAAGTACCCGGAGGCCCTGGAATGTTACGGTACCTACGCCGCGCTGCGTCCGGAGGATGCACGCGCACAAGGCTATTTGAAGAATCCCGCCATCTTCGAGCGCTTGTTGCGCGATAGCAGCAGTGCCACAGTGCGCACGTTGCCGATCAACTCCCCCGAGGCCGATCTCGGTCCCGGTGTGATGGAGGAATTGCTCGTGTTCGCCAGTGCACGCGGCGAAGGAGTTGGGGGCAAACGCATCTATGCATGGGATGATCAGCCCTATTTGAACCTGTACACGGGCTTGCTGAAGGGCGAGAATGTTGAAGAGGCCCTTGTCATGCGCAAGGAAGTGAACAGCCGCTACCACGATGGAACGGTCAGCTATGATTCTATCGCCAACCGCCTTTACTTCACGCGGAACAATGCGTACTACGGTACCGTGGACAAGAATGCAAAGGGAGAACTCAACTTGGGGATCTACTACAGCGATGTGGTCACTGGCGAATTCGGTCAACCGGAATGGGGCAACCTGGTCCCCTTGGATCACAACGACCCCGAGCAGAACTACGGCCATCCGAGCATTTCGCCAGATGGCAAGAAGCTCTTCTTCGTGAGCGATCGACCCGGCGGAGAAGGTGGAACGGACATCTGGTACTGCGAGAACCTCGGCAACCAATGGGGCGCGCCCATCAACATGGGTCCTAAGGTGAATTCCGCAGGCAATGAGATGTTCCCTTATCTGCATCGCGACAGCACGCTCTACTTCGCCAGCAACGGACATCCGGGGCTTGGTGGTCTCGATCTTTTCTATTCACGGCAATCGAGAACAGGACCCGGCAGTGCGTTCAATCTAGGCTATCCTATGAGCACGCGCTTCAACGATCATGGCCTGATCTTCGTCAACGACACCACCGGCTTCTTCGCGAGCGATCGCCCGGGTGGCAAGGGAAGTGACGATATATATGGTTGTACAGTGCGTCCGCCAATGGTGTACCTCGCCGGTATCGTGATCGACAAGGACACGCGCGAACCGATCGAAGGTGCAACCATCGTGATGAAGGACGAGAAGGGCGAGCACATCAAGCGCTATGAGATGGAATCGGAGCCCGGTGGCAAGTTCAAGATAGATGTGGAGTACCGTGATCGCTACCTCCTCGTGGCCAACAAGAACGGCTACTTCCAGAAGGAAATGACCATCTCCACGAACGCGGATGCCCTGGAGACCATTGTGGTGGAAATGCAGAAGTACGATTACGCCGCGGAAGGCTTCGTCTTCCATGGCGAGACCAATGCACCCATCGCAGGTGCTACCGTGACGCTCGTGGATGCACAGGACAACGTGCTGGAGACCTTGACCACCGATGCCACCGGCAAATACACCTTCCCGTTGAAGCCCGATAGCGACTATCGCATCAAGGTGGAGAAGGAAGGTTTCTTCAAACAGAGCGCTCGCATCACCACCAAAGGGAAACCGAACGGCATCATCCGCACGGACTTCAAACTGTTCCCGCTCGTGGTGGACCAGGTGGTGCGCTTGGACAACATCTTCTACGACTATAACAAATTCAATATCCGCCCCGATGCGGCCGTGGAACTGGACAAGCTCGTGAACACGTTGCAGGACAACCCCACAGTGAAGATCGAGCTTAGCTCACACACGGATTGCCGTGGAAAGGACGCGTATAACGCGAAGCTCTCCGAGAAGCGTGCGAAGAGCGCCGTGGACTATATCATCAGCAAGGGGATCCCGGCGACGAACATCACCAGCAAGGGCTATGGCGAAAGCCTCCCCAGCGAGAAGTGCGCTTGCGAAAAGTGCTCAGAGGATGAACACCAACGCAACCGCCGAACGGAATTCAAGGTGCTTTCGAAGTAAGTAGGGTAGGTAGGGACCAGGGAAGACCGGCGGGTCATAGCGAGAGCTGTGGCCCGCTGGTCGTTTGATGCACCTCGTTGCCAGTATTGACCGACCTATGCCCATTATCCGAGTTGGCAGGTACGGCCGGGTTCGATGGTGTCCTGATATACCGCTGTGGATGGGGTGGCAAAAGAACCTGTGCAAGAGGTCTATACCGCTCAATATCAGTAGTTCCGGCAGACAGCGCCGTGATCGATACATGCAAATTGTCATCCGGTTGGATGCATTATGCCATTAAGATCTTATAATATTGAACCTACCCTCGGGTCCTTGGGGTTTTCGTGGCAACCAATGCAGCTCTCATTCTGCTTTGGTCGCCCCCCAAGACCCGGAGGGTGGATCAAGAACCGCCTTTCCTTGTTGACTGGTACTAACCTCGGTAAAGTTGAAGACAGTGGCTCTCTCAGGACCAATGCCATTTACCGTGTCTGTACGCTTGTCGGTTCAGCGATAGTGAACTCTCCTCTCACAGAGAATTCGGGTGCAACCTATGCAGAGCCGAAAAATCAGCTTGTAGAATTTTTGCCACGACTTGCTCGATCACTATGTGGAACAGACCTTTAGACACTTTACATGGCCCACAAGTTCCTAATAGCTGACGACCATATGATCGTGCGGCGCGGTCTGCAGAACCTATTGCATGAGCAGTTCCAAGCGGGCGCGGTAGATGAGGCATCCACGTGCAAGGAACTTCTTACGCGCCTTGAGCAGTGGGAGCCGGACCTGTTGATCCTTGACCTGCAAATGACCGATGGCAGTGCTTTGGATCATTTGGAAGGGATCTGTGCCCGCCATCCCAATATGCGGGTGTTGGTCTACAGTATGCGTTCGGAGAAGATCTATGCACAACGGGTACTTGGCCTGGGTGGCGTTGGTTTCTTGAGCAAAGAAAGTGGTGAAGAGGAAGTTGTACGGGCTATTCGCCGGGTACTCCAAGGCAAGGAGTACCTCAGCCCTCGAACGGAAATGCACTTCATGTCCCAGGGCTTGGACCCTGCCGGTCTGAGTGATCCCTTTAGCGCACTTTCAGCTCGTGAGATAGAGGTCATGGAAGATATGTTGCAGGGCTTGGGTGTGAAGGAGATCGCGCTGCGCTTCGGGGTGCAGCCAACTACCGTAGCCACCTACAAGGCCCGTTTGTTCGATAAGCTCGGTGTATCCAACCTGCTCGATCTTCAAAGCTTGGTATCCCTGCATCGACAGGTGAAGGAATGAGGTTGTTGAGCCGGCATACCTTCTTTGTTCTGGGGGTCCTCATTTGTTTCCGCTCTCCTGCGAAAGCACAGGAGACATGGTCCCAGCAGCAGTTCATGTCCGAGAACGGGCTGCTACAGAACAGGGTGCACGCCATGGTTCGCGATCGCTGGGGTGCGCTGTTGATCGGCACTGAGGGTGGGTTGGTGCGTTTTGATGGGGACCATTTCAAACAGGTCGGACTGCCCGCACAAGAAGGGATCCGGCCTTCCCGGGTATTGGACATATTAGCTACCGCTAGTGGCGAATACGTCGTACGGGATGCTGGATGCAGGCAGTATGTCTATGCGAACGAAGTATTGGCACCCATCACCGCTGATGCACCAACGCGGCAGTTCACCTCGCGCTTCTCCGGTGGTATAGCCTCCGTGGGTGCGGCCGTTGCAGCGATGGACCCCGATTCCGTGATGGCCGGAAAAAGCGGCTGGCCCGCCACCATGCGGCCTGTCAATCTGCTCGATGGCAAATGGTGCGCGCGCACCGAAAAGGAACTTCTGGTCTACTCGGATACCGTCCTGATAGCCCGATATCCCCTCCCGTTCGGTAGACCGCTCCACCTGTTCATGTTGGGCGATGTGCTGTACACGTTCGATAGCATCGGACAGGCCCATCAGGTGGATCCTACGACCGGTGTGTGTTCGCGGGTAACGATGGCCGATTTTCCCGATGTCGAATCACGGAATGGGAACCTGGGTTGGCGCCTTTTTTTGGATCCCGTGGACCACACTGCGACCATCGTTTCCAGGGACAGCGTCTACATATTGCGGAACGATGCCAGTGGCGCCGTTCTGCGAGCGGAGTACGTACCCCTCAAGTTGCCTTCGGATGTCCAGATCGGGGCGATGGTTTGGATGCAGGCGGAAGAGGTGCTCGCGGTGGGGACCAGTACGAAGGGGTTGTTCATCTACCGCAAGAACTCCATGCGCAGCTTCCTGTGCGAGGTGATGCTGGACGGCGTCAACAATGCGTATAACGCCCAAGCTCCTTTTCGTGCCGGTAGCATTCTTACAAGTACGCGTGGTGGTGCGCGGCTCTTTACTGCAGAAGGCTGTTCGCAGGCCCCGCCCCCGGTCCGTGTTTTTGATGAGGCGGCCGTCCTGCTCGATGCTCAGCTGAGGTATTGGTATGGCCGTGGCGATACGCTATTCCAATACGATGCACTGACGGAGGAAGAGCAACTGGTGCGCACAGGTCTGAAGCCGCTTTGTTTTCTGGAGGAACAGGACACGCTGTGGATGGGTACCTCGAAGGGCGTGTATTGTATCGTGGAAGGTGAGGTCGTTCTCAAGTACCCCATCAGCGAGGGCGATCTTTCCTCGAAGCCCAATGCCCTGTGCCGAACTCCGGATGGAGAGTTCTGGATGGCGACATGCTCTGGGGTCTATCGCGCCACGCGTGCCAATAGTTGGGAGAGCATACCCGGTTTCGGCGGTATCTGTGCACGCACCTTGGCTGTTCACAAGGGCATGGTGCTCGTGGGCGCTTACGGTAGTGGTGCTTTCATTTACCGCGATGGTCGGCCCCAGCGCTTCCCGGCCGATGAGCAAGGCTTCCTGAGCCATGTCCACGGATTCATGCCGGACAGCGCAGGCTTCCTTTGGATGAGCACCAACCAAGGGTTGTTCCGTGCCAAATGGAGCGACCTTCTCGCTTGGACGCAGGATACAACGCAACGGATCTTCTACGGGTACTACGGCAAGCGGTCGGGGATCGAGAATTCGGAGTTCAATGGGGGGTGCTCTCCGCCCTATGTGCGCACCCGCGACGGCTGGGCTTCCTTCCCTACGATGGACGGCTTGGTCTGGTTCCGGCCTGAAGAGGTATCCGATGCCTACCCTGCAGGCGATATCCTGGTGGAAGGGGTGTTCGTAGATGATAAGGTGCTGGGCCCTGATCTGGTAGTGGCATGGGACCACCGTGAAGTACTTGTCCGTTTTTCGCTGGCCTATTGGGGGGATCCAGAGAACGTTCGCCTGGAGTACAGGATGGACGGTGTTACCGGGGACCATTGGACCCCATTGCCTACAGGACAGCGCGAGTTGCGCTTCGGTAAACTGCCGCCCGGTGATCGTGAACTGGAGCTACGCAAGATCGGGTCGGCCTTGCGCGGAGAAGAGTCGATGGTGTTCCGTTTCAAGGTCCCAGTCCCTTTCTACCGCTCTCTGTGGTTCATCGGTGCCTGTGTGCTAGGTGCTTCCCTGTTGGTGGTGTCCATTGTCCGTTTGAATGCTGCCCGACTACAACGTAAGAACATGCTCTTGGAAAGGAAGGTGCGGGAGCGCACCCAAGAACTGGTCGATACCAATGCTGTACTGAGGCGCTCTTTGGAGATGAAGGAGATGCTGGTCTCGATCATCTCTCACGATATCGTAACACCGCTCCGGTTCATTGCACGGGTGGCCAACGGCGTCTCCCGTGGGCTGGTCAATGCGCCCGACGAACGATTGAACAGTACGATGGTGGACCTTGCGCGCTCTTCGGATAAACTGCATGCCAATGCTCAGGACCTGCTCGATTGGATCAAACGGCAGGACGGTCGTATCGATCTGCGTCCACGAAATGTGGTGGTTAGCCTTCTGGCTACCGAGGTGTTCGATATGGAACGCGAACGCGCTTCGGACAATGCGGTCAAGCTGGTGAATGAGGTACTGTCCGATGATACCATACGCACTGATCGGAACGTATTGTCCATCGTCCTTCATAACCTTGTGGCCAATGCCGTATCCCATAGTGTCGGCGCGGCTGTTACCATCCGTGGTGAACGGGTCGGTAAGGAATACCGGATCACCGTCAGCGATACCGGTGTCGGGATGCCGGACAGTGTGCTTCGCCATGCCCAACGCGTGCAGGCGAAAGGTGCTCTAGGTGCCATGAATGAAGAAGGTGAACGCGATGTGCAAGGCCTTGGGCTTCTGATAGTTGCAGACCTTCTCCAGTTGCTCGGCGGGACCTTTGTGGTCAGCAGTCAGCAGGAACTAGGAACGGCCATTGTCCTAGTCCTGCCCGACGACATTGTGGGCGACCGATCGGCTTAGGCAACGAACGGAAGGCGAACAACGTCCAGTTGTCGTGTAGCAAAAATACTACAAAAACATATATCAGAAAGATATAAGGAGCTAACTTGCCCTCCTCTCACAATGGACCTCTCTCGCCTTGTCCCTTCCTTTTCATTGCGCATAACGCTGACGCTGGCTTTCATGGCCCCGCTGTTCGTTGCTGCGCAGGAGCTATGCGCCAATGCGATAGACGACGACGCCGATGGGCTGATCGACCTGAACGACCCGGATTGCCCGTGCTCCGCAGTGATCATCCCGGCAGGCACACCTTCGTACATCCAGAACCACTCTTTTGAGGACCGCGTCGTGGGTGAGAACGGACCTTGTTGCCCATATGGGTTCAGCACATTGGGCATTAATTGGCTGGCATGCGCCCAGAACTGGAACCAGGCCACATCTGCAACATCCGACTACTTCAACATGTGCGGTTTCGCACCACCGAGCTTTCCCATGCCGCCGCCAGATGGTGACGCCGCCATCGGTTTCATTTCCACCACCACTTACAAAGAGTACGTGGGTTCCTGCATTTTCGATAACCCCATGTATGCCGGTACGGAATACACGCTTTCACTATGGACTGCGGGCCTTTCGATATCCGAGACCAATTTCGCCGGCGCACCGCTCAATATCGGTGTATTCTATGAAGGGGTCTATCCGTTGACCCTTTGGGGTCGCACCAACTGCGTACCCATGCCGATCGCGACCATGGAGTGCATCGGGTTCGAGGATGGATGGGTCGAATTGGCGCGTGTGGAATACCAGCCCGATAACGGCTGGCTGCATGTCTCCATGACGTTTATGCCCCCGCAGGAGATACGGATGATCATGCTGGGTGCACCGTGTGACCTGCCCGCCACGTTCGTTCCCACTGCGGGCATGATCGATACCGATCAGGGGCCCGTGCCCATGAATTTCTATCCGTACAACATGGCCGATGATCTGTTGCTTACCGCCGCAGTCGACCAAGTGTTGACCCCCGTCACCAGCACGGGGCGTGTCTGTTCGAACAATGTGGTCGTCACGGCCATGCCACCGGCAGGCGCAACAGGGCATCAATGGTACGTGGATGGTGTTGCGATCGTGGGCCAGACCAGCACCACATTGAACGCTTCAGCCTTGGGCCTCGCAGGCGGGCTATATACGCTCTCGAGCTCTTTCGAAGGACAATGTTTGATGGGGAACACCAGCGTGTGGAGCCCCGATATCCCGGAGCCCGCCTTTGTCATCGCGCCCGCATCGGGTTGCGCTCCTCTGACCGTGTTCTTCTCCGATACTACGGGCCGTGGCACGTCGACGATCTCTTGGGATTTTGGCGATGGAGCCATCGGCACTGGAACTACCGCTGTACATACCTATACTACCGAGGGGTCTTATGACGTGACCCTTACCATCAGTACCGCTGAGGGTTGTCTCACCGACATCACAGTGCTCGATGCGGTGGTCGTGGCCGGGCAATTGTCGGGCGTGCTTTCTGCAACGCCCAATCCTACCGATGTGGAGAATACAGCGGTCGCGTTGAGCGCATCCGGTTCCAGTGGCGATATCGTCTCTTGGTCGTGGGATCTTGGCAATGTGCCCCCCGGCACATCGGTAGCCGAGTCGTTGACCGTGGATTTCCCAGCGGAGCCGGGAAGCTATCCGGTGCTCCTCGTAGTGCGCACTATTGCTGGTTGTGTCGATACGGTACGCTCCGAAATAGTGATCACTCTGAACGGTGTGATCGAGATGCCCAACATCTTCAGCCCGAACGGCGATGGACACAATGATCGCTTCCTGCCGCTGAATTATGATGGCACCCCCGGTCTGCTCGAAGTGTTCAACCGTTGGGGGCAGCTGGTGTTCAGTACGTCGTCCCTGCAACAAGGTTGGCCGGGCAACGACATGCCGGATGGCACCTACTATTATGTAGTAGCTCCAACGGACCCGAAAGCCGAGACCCGAACGGGACATGTAACACTTGTGCGATAGACGAATGATCCGCTCGTTACACATAGTGCTCGCCTGCGTCATGCCGCATCTCCTTGCCGCACAAGAGGTGTGCAACAACGGGGTGGATGACGATGCCAACGGGTTGATCGATCTGAATGATCCGGGTTGCCCGTGCAGTACAGCTATCATTCCGGAAGATGTGGGCTCGTATATCTACAACCACTCGTTCGAAGAACAGGTAATAGGTCCCAATGGACCCTGCTGCCCATACGGCTTCGTAGCTGTTAATACCGCCCCTTGGTTGAGTTGCGCGGACGGATGGCATCAGGCTACCGCGGCCACATCGGACTATTTCCATGAGTGTGGTTATAGCCCTGTGGGAATGCCCCTGCCACCACCGGACGGGCTTGGTGCTTTGGGTTTCTATGCCATGACGGGTTACAAGGAGTACGTGGGTACCTGCTTAACGGCCACTTCCCCACCGAATCCGTTGATCGCAGGCACTACCTACACCCTTTCGTTATGGATCGCCGCGGCTGCCGCGAATGGCATGCATACACAGACCCAAGCGGACGCGGACCCCAGCATCTTCCCGGAGCAACTGCCGCTCGCCATCTTCGGTTACGCCAATGCGTGTATGGCCTTTCCTGTTGGAACGGATGATTGTATCGGCACTGTTCCCGGATGGGAGGAAATGGGTCGTGTGCTGGTGCAACCAGCATGGGAGTGGACCCGTGTGTCCATCACCTTCACGCCCACGGAGAATATCCACAGTGTCATTATCGGTTCGGCATGTGAGATCCCGGCATCATTCACAAGCCAGTACACTTCGGGTGAAAATGGGCCCGTTACGGTCGGTTCGCCCTATTTTCTGGTCGATGATCTGATGCTTACCGAAGCACAAGATCAGGTGTTGAGCCCGGTGGTCACCTCCGGTAGCATTTGTCGGGAGGATGCGTTGGCCGTGGCATCACCGCCACCCGGTGCTTCTGGATACCAATGGTATCGCGATGGTGTGGCTGTGTTCGGCCAGACCGCTATCACCTTGGACATTTCACAACTCGACCTTGATGGTGGTATGTACACGCTCGGCAGCACGTACCAAGACCAGTGTTTGATGGGCTCCGCAGCCATGCTAGCAGCGGTTCCGCCCGCACCGATGCCTTTCATGGAGCCATCGACGGGATGTGCACCATTGGAGGTCATGTTTACCGACACATCCGCGAATTCCCTCACCTCGCTCTGGGCATTCGGTGATGGAGGTTCCAGCACTGAAGAAACCGGAATCCACACGTACATGGCACCGGGCACCTATGATGTGACCTTGACGATCACGGACGTTCTCGGATGTACCGGAGACACCACCTTGGTCGATGCCGTGGTGGCCGAGGGCGTTGCTCAAGCCGAGATCAACGCCACGCCCAATCCTACGGACGTGGAGAACACTTCAGTAACGTTGAGCGCCGCAGGTTCCAGTGGCGACATCGTTTCGTGGTGGTGGGACCTTGGTGATGTGCCCCCGGTGAATTCCACTGCTGCGACCTTGATCGTGGACTTCCCTGCAGAACCCGGGAACTATCCTGTTCTGCTCGCGGTGCGAACAGAGGCCGGCTGTGTGGATACGGTCCGTTCGGAGATCGTGATCACACTGAACGGGGAGATCGAGATGCCCAACATCTTCAGCCCGAACGGAGATGGACACAATGATCGGTTCCTGCCGATCGATCTTGAAGGGGTTGCCGGGCGCATGGAGATCTTCAATCGTTGGGGTCAGTCGCTCTACAGCACCTCCGCATTGGATCAGGGTTGGAATGGCAAGGCGGATGGTAGTGACGTTCCGGCTGGTACGTATTACTACATCGTGACACCCACGAGAGCAGAGGATGCAGTGCTAACGGGCCATGTAACTCTAACACGATAAGGAACGTGGTCCACTGCGTTTGCATCCATACGGTCCTTCCAACGGATACTGAGGAGGAAACCCGTGCGGGTCACATGACATTGGTACGGTAACCATGACAACGAAAAGCATCCTCGAGCGATCGACCCGCTCCCCGCTCCACCGGCTGCGGTGCTTGTCGGCTTTGCTGACCCTGTTCGTGGTACCTTTTGGTCATGGCCAATTGATCGTGAACCAAACGCAACCACCCGCCACGTTGGTGCAGAACGTGCTGTTGGGAAGCGGGGTGTTCCCGTCGAATATCCTGTTCAATGGCTATCCAGGTAACGCCATACCCCCTGGTGAAGAAGGAACTAGGATCGCGCGTTTCAATGGGTCGAATACCAACGTGGGTTTGGCAGGTGGGGTCCTGTTGTTCACCGGTGATGCCACCTATGCAGTAGGGCCTAACGACGAAGAGATCGTAGGTGCCGGGGGCTTTCCGTTCAATGCGACACCGGACCTTGATCTGAGCCTCTTGTCCAATTACGATTATTGGCAGGTCAGTGGAGGTAATAACATCTACAACAAGTCCATCTTGGAGTTCGACTTCATACCCATGTTCGACATGATCAAGTTCCGGTACGTCTTCAGCTCGGAGGAGTATGAGCGGTGGACTTGCTTGGACTACAATGATTCGTTCGGCTTTTTGCTTAGCGGGCCCGGTATTGCGGGTCCTTTCCAGAACGATGCCATCAACTTGGCCACGGTCCCCGGAACGTTCACCCCTGTTGGGGTGAACACGGTGAACAGTGGATTGGTGGCCAACAATGCGAACGGTGGTGACCCCCTTAATCCATTTGCAGGATGCTATGACTCGGACCCGAACTGGGCGGACAATACGGAGTATTACATCTACAACGGAAGTTGGGTACAAGGCGTCCAAGGTGGTCCACAGACCGAACCACCGTATTGCTGCGATGCCTACTACATCCAAGCGAACGGGTTGACCGTTGTATTGGAAGCCACCGCTGCCGTTCAGTGCGGGGTGCAGTATCACATGAAACTCGCCATTGGGAACGCCGGTGATTGGAGGGTACCATCAGGTGTGTTCTTGGAACAGGGTTCGTTCACTTCGAGTGACCGGTTCGACTTGGATGTCGCCCCTGGCCCCAATGTGGAGTTCGCCGCTGACGACACGACCTTCATTGAGACCGATTGTGACAGCGTGTATCTACGCTTCCATCGGAATGGTGGTTTCTATTTGGATGAGTACCTGCAGATCACTACGGGGGGTAGTGCCACGGCTGATGTGGACTATGCCTCGGCCCTGCCCGATTCGATCCATTTCAACCAGTTCGACTCCTTGGTAGTTATACCCATTGCGGTCCCCGTGGATGTGGATGATGTGGAAACCCTCGTGATCACGATCGTTACCTGTGATGGCTTGAAGTTGCAGACCTACGAATACCTGATCGATCAACGACCACCGCTGCTTGTGGACCTCGAAGACCAGCAAGGCACTTGTCCCGATACCTTCACTTTGACACCCACCGTCACCGGTGGTTCAGGCGATCCTGCGGTATTGACCTATTTGTGGAACACCGGTGCCACCACGCCGTCGATCACAGTGGAGGTGGAGGAGACCACCCAATTCTGGGTTACCGTGAGCGATAGTTGCTGGTCGTTGGATGTCACCGACAGTGCGTGGGTCATTATCCCGATCTACGATCCATTGACGCTTTCCTTGACACCCGATACGGCGATCCCGTGTTTGGGCACGGCCGAATTATTGGCGATCGCCGCGGGTGGTGAAGGCACATACGCATACACATGGTCCCTACTGGATGCAGTCGTGAGCAGCGTAGCGACCGTAGATGTACCGGCCGCCGTTGTGCCTGTTTATTATGTGGCCGAGGTTACGGATGGCTGCGGCAGACAGCTCACCGATTCGGTGCTCGTTTCGCAAGCGCCACCCATCCCGTTGGTGATCGTTCTTACGCCGGATACCGCGATCCCTTGCTTGGGCAACGCGGACCTCATTGTTGAAGCGACCGGCGGTGGCGGTGTGATCTCCTACGAGTGGACCAATGAGGGTGGTCTTGTTGGTACAGACCCGACATTGAACGTGCCGGCCGCTGTGCTGGAGATATACACTGTGGAGGTCACCGATCAGTGCGGTCAACTGGTCACAGGCGATGTTGAGGTGATCACTGGCCCAACACCACCATTGACGTTGGTTGCCGAGGGTGATACGGTGTGGTGCCCTGATACACCCATGACCTTGACGGTGCTTTCCGTTTCGGGCGGTGGTGGCGTTTACAGTTACCAATGGTCCGTGCCGCCAGGTCCTGTGCCGATCGATGGCCCTTCTTTGGAAGTCAGGGCTCCGAATGATGCGCTCTTCACCATCACTGTCACCGATGAGTGCGGCAACAGCGCGGACACAACGTTGGCTGCAGTGGTAACTGATCACGACCCACTCGTCATTGCCCTTCCCAATGATACCATCGTATGTCCCGGAGAGCAGGTCCTGCTGCTCGTGGGTATACAAGGTGGTGCAGGTGGCAACTTGGTGGAATGGTCCGGTATCGGTCCGGGTGAGAGCGTTGTCTGGTCCGCAGGCCGCGACAGTCTCGCTAGCCTCGTTAGCGTCACCGATATGTGCGGCACCACCACAACGGGTAATGTGTCGCTCGGTGTGTATCCTGCATCCGCGCAGATCAGTGCATCGCAGACCGGTGATAGCAACTGGCAGTTCGAAGCACGTACGGTCCCTGAGACCGGCAATCAATTGGAATGGGACCTGGGTGATGGCACTACGGTAAGCAATGTGATGACCGTGGCGCATACGTATGTGGATGTAGAGGCCCACTGGGTATACCTGTACATGGTAACCCCGGAAGGTTGTGTGGCTATGGACAGTGTGCAGACCACACCGCCAGGAGCGACCATCTACTTCCCTAATTCCTTCAGCCCGAACAACGACGGCATAAACGACAGTTTCGGTGGTGAAGGGAACCTCATTGATCGCTACGATCTTTGGATCTTCGATCGATGGGGTGGGGTGATGTTCGAGAGCCAGGATATCGGCATCCGTTGGGATGGTACCATGGATGGCGAAGAGGTCATGAACGGTGTGTACCAGTACAAGTACTTGGCCAAGGGCCTGAAGATGCCGCTCCATCAGAAGTTCGGGCATGTGATGCTATTGAGATGAACCTGGGTGCGATCCATACACGGAGGCCGTTCATCGGAACACGTACAGGCTTTGTACTGGCGTGTATCGTTCTGCTGGATACTGCTGTCCGTGCCCAGCTACCGACATACGTTGCATCCGGATTCGATACCGAACGTGTTGCTGCGGATGATACAGCGCGTGCCCAACGCGGTGATCTCGAATTGTATGGTCGGCTTCAGGAAGTGGATCTGGATACGGAACGTGACGGGCTGTGGAGTGAGGAAGCGGACCATGTCTGGCGTGCGCGCGTGATCTCGCCGGGAGCATTGGCCACAGAACTCTTTTTTGCCGATGTACGGTTGCCCGAAGGCGCATCATTTTCCATTCTGAACGATGCAGGGCGCATCACCTTCGGCCCTTTCACGGCGGCGGACCTCCAAGGCACCGACCTGTTCACCACACCTTTGGTGGATGGCGAGGCCAGCATCGTGGAGTACCGCGAACCGATCGGCGTAGAAGTACGTGGCGGTCTCCGCATCACCCATGTCGGCCACGCCTATCGCGATGTCATGGACGGCCCGTGCCATGTGAACGTCGCTTGTTCCCCCGAGGGAGATGGCTGGCGGGAGGTGGCCGCAGCGGTTGTGCGCATCAGCGTAGTGGTGCCAGCCGGTATGGGGTGGTGCAGTGGTACACTCGTGAACAACGTGCGCCAGGATTGCACGCCGTACGTGCTTACCGCTTGGCATTGCGGTGCTGCCTCCACGACCGCGAACTTCAACCAGTACAAGTTCTATTTCAACTTCGCATTCTCCGGATGCAGTGGAGGCGCTTACTCCACGGCACAATTCCGGACCGGTGCGCAACTGAAGGCGTTCAGTAACGATAACTCCGGTAACTCGGGATCCGACTTCATGCTGTTGCAGTTGAACGCTGCGATACCGGATTCCTTCGACCCCTATTACGCCGGGTGGGATGCAACCCTTACTTCTACGAGTTCCGCCGATGGGGTATGCCTCCATCATCCCACGAGTGCCCCCAAGAAGGTGAGCACCTACACGCAAACGTTGACCACCGGGCACTGGGCTTCTGCCTCCGGACTACAATCGCATTGGCGTGTTTACTGGGCACCTACCGAGAACGGTCATGGTATTACGGAGGAAGGGTCCAGCGGTGGGCCACTGCTCAAGCAGGATGCATCGGGCAATGCCATGGTCATCGGGACGCTCTCCGGCAGCGTCGGTGGTCTGTCCTGCGATAACCCAGGCACGGCGACGTACTTCGGCAAGATGAGCTACCACTGGGCGGGCAATCCGAACACGGCGACCCAGAAGCTGAAGAATTGGTTGGATCCGGACAACACCGGTGCCACACAATTACTCGGCAACGCGGATCCTTGCGGACTTCCATCGAGCGTCCATACTGCTGGCCAGGACATGTTCCAGATCTCCCCGAATCCTGCGAGCAACAGGATCGCCATTGTATTGAAGGATCGATCCGTAGGATCTTATACAACGGTGCTGGTTTGTGATGCGACCGGCCGTGTCGAACATCAACTCCCACTAGACCCTTCCGGAAGATCGACCATCGATATTTCGCAATGGACTTCGGGTGTCCATTTCCTACGACTGATCGGCAACAAGGGAACGGTCATGACCGCTCCACTTGTCAAGACCCCCTGAACGCTCAAGCACTCTCAACCCAAACCAATGGAACAGCTATCTCTACGCTCTCATCGTCGGTCGGATTTCCGTCTTCGCAACACCGTTCTTGCGGTGGCCACGCTCATGGCATCCGTTTCATTCGCTCAGGTAAGCCTGTATTCATTCGAGCAGGTTACTGGGAACTGGACACCTATCACCGCTGCCAATGGTGGCTATGAACTGGGGACTTCCTCTACCGCTGACACACGGGTGTATGTTGATCCAACGGAGCTCGAAGGGGTTTTCAGTCCGAGCTACTTAGCACCCGGGGTCGGCCCAGGTCTCCCCATCGGCTTCGACTTCAGTTACAACGGTGATGTATTCGACCGTATCGGTATCTCGTCCATGGGCTGGATCAGCTTCGGTAGATCGGAGGATGGTGATGAGGCCGTTTCCCTCTTTACTTCCGACCATCAGGCCGGGCGTCCACTGTACCACAGCTACAATGCACCTACGCCCGCGTACAAGCGCAATAAGATCGCTGGGTTCGGGGCAGGTGGTCTGCGCGCTCAGGACCGTCCTGTTCCGGACAACATCGCATCGTCCTTTCGCATAGCCACGATCGGTACCGCCCCCAACCGGGTGTGTGTGGTGCAATGGATCGACTTCCAAACAACGTATGACAATTGGAACCATCGCATCAGTTTCCAGATCCGCCTCAACGAGGCCGACAATGCTGTGGAAGTGGTATTCGGACCCATGAATTGGGGATGGGCCACCGCTGCCGCAGCGCAGATCGGTCTGGGAGGCGTTACGAATGAAGACTACAACAGCCGCATGACCGTAGCTGTTGAACCGAATTTCTTATACGATTGGAACAGTACCGTTGCGAGTGACTCGAACACGGGTGCCTGCTTGGCCAGTGCACCCAGCCAGACCGGAGAGGCCTACTCCGGTGTCTTTCCCGCAGTCGGATTGACCTTCCGTTGGGAGGCGCCTGTTTGTGCACCTCCTACATGGCCGATCGAACTGTCCGAGGTCTCCTTCAGTTCGGCTCTGCTGACTTGGAGCTACAACCCGGATGCCGTCTCCTTCCAGTACGTAGTGACCACGGAGAACGATCCGGATGGTGCCGTTGTGGCCAGTGGCACACAGGAGGATGTATCCGTGCTGATCACCGGGTTGGAGCCCCGCACCGAGTACTACGTCTTCGTTCGTTCCATTTGCGCAGCAGGTGCTGGTGAGTGGGGCTTGGGAACTTTGTTGCTGACCCAAGGCGGCGCGGTGCTCACGTGTGGTGAGCCAACCTTGCAGGAAGCCCATTGTTCAACGCAGAATACCTCGGTAGTCTGGAAGTATTCCACCTCCGATGCGGTATCGCCGGTGCGTGCGGCGTTCTCCCAAGGCTATATCGGATCAGTGGGCCCTACACCGTCCTTCCGGATCTGGTATGGACCGGATACCCTTGGGACACCTTTCTATACCGCAGGCTTCGGTGATGTATTGGAAGATCAGGTGTTCACGTCATCAGGCGCTTACATGACCATGAAGCTGATCACCGACAACGGGAGCTGTGCTTCACAACCGTGGTTCACTCCACTGATCTGGACGGTTGGCTGCTTGGATTGCACGCAAGCGCTCGCTGCTTTTTCCGTGGTGAACGAAGATTGCGCGGCGTTGGAGTATGATGTTCAAGTGAACTTGGTGAGCATCGGCTCTTCCTCCAGTGTCATCATCTCCAACAGTCAGTCCGTGGCTCCTACTACCGTGACCGCAACGGGTATGTATACCGTAGGTCCGTTCGCGGCAGGAACACCGGTCACCATCACCATAGAGGATCCGGTGAACGACCTGTGCAACATATCGAGCGTATCGTTGCTGAACGAGCCCTGTCCTGTTGTTGATTGCGGTCCTTCGGATTACACCTACTGTTACCTCAACGGCAGCAATATTCCACGCCTTTATCAAGGGGAAGCCCTGCAGTTGGGTATCCGCTTCCGCAGTGGTAGCACCTTCGGAAACGATCTGGCGCGCGTGTACAATGGTGTGGACGAGTTCTCTGCAACACCAACGGATCTTTCCGGTGACTTTGCCAATGCACTTGTCACCAGCACGAACGATGACTTCGCCCTGTTGCTGTCAGCGCAATCCGACGCCCAACTGAGTTGTGAGGATGGTTATGCAACAGAATGGGATTACGTTGTGGCCTGCTACGATGGTTGCACACAACCAACAGCGACCTTCGCTGTGGTACCGGTCTGCCCCAATGGTTTCAATGTCACGGTGAGCTTGACGGCCGTGGGCTCCGCAGGCACCGTCTCCATCACCAACGATGGCGGCGCACCGGTAGTTGCAGCGTCGGCCGTGGGCACCTACACCGTAGGTCCTTTCTCTTCGATGGAAGAAGTGAATATCGAAGTGGTCGGTGCAAGCGTGCTCTGCTCCTGGACCTCTCCAAAGCTTACCTACGATTGCTCGGTGGGTGTTGCAGAACAAGTGATCGGCACCTTGCAACTGTTCCCCAATCCAAGCCAAGGTCTTCTGCGGGTGGTGGTACCAGAAGGCGCTGATGGCAGCTTGGACCTTACGGTGCGCGACATGGCCGGCCGTTCAGTAGCGCAGCAAACGGTGGTGGGCCGAGCCGGGAACGAGATCGTTCTTGACCTCTCGCATCTCCCCAATGGCCTTTACCTCACCACGTTGGGCCACGAGGCAATGTGGTACACGGGAAAGGTGAACATCCTCCGCTAACACAAGAACTCCGAAGATCATGACCATTTTACAGCCGATCCTGCGGCGAGCGCGCAGAACGTTCTACGTGGCTTCGTCACTGGTCGCCCCGGCCATCGTGCATGCGCAGGTGAGCCTGTATTCCTTCTCACAAGTATCCGGACCCTATGTGGAACTGACCCCTGCGGATGGCGGATACGTGCTGGGTACACCGCTCTTTTTTCCGCCGAGCAGTGAGCTCACTTCGTTCGCCGATCCGGCACTGCCCGATGGTGTGACGAACTTTGGAGGGTATCTCACACCGGTGTTCGGTCCTGGTTATCCCATCGGTTTCAGCTACACCTACAATGGTGATGTGTTCGACCGTATCGGGATCAGCACCGGCGGTTGGATCAGCTTCGGGAAGTCCAGCGATGCGAACAATGCGATCTGGATCTTCACCTCCGACCACTCTGGCGGTAGACCGCTATCACATTCCTACAATAGCCCTCTCCCTTCCTACAAACGCAACCGGATCGCAGCCTTCGCTGCAACCGGAATGCGCCAACAGGACATGAGTTCGGTAGGTGGCCCGGTCTCCACTTTCCGCGTGGCCACCATCGGCACAGCACCCAACCGTGTTTGTGTGATCGAGTGGAAGGATTTCCGCAATGCCTACAGCACGGATGATAGTCGTCTCAACTTCCAGATCCGTTTGACGGAGACCACCAACACGGTGGATGTCGCTTTCGGAGAGATGGAGTGGGGGTATGCCGGCAGTGGCGCACGTCAAGTAGGTCTGGGTGGTCAGATCAACGCCGACTACAACAACCGCATGACACTGGCTGTGGAGCCGAGTTTCGTTTACGACTGGAATGCTACGGTCGCCGGTGTGGATAGCATCAGTGCATGCATCGCCGGGGTCATAGATCAGACAGATCCTCCGTACAGCGGTGTTCCGCCTGTACCCGGCTTGAAATTCCGTTGGTCCCCACCCGCTTGCCCTCCTCCAGGATGGCCGGTCGACGTTGCAGAGATCACCTATTCATCAGCGCTGCTTTCTTGGTCCTATCCAGGAGGTGCGGCTTCGTTCGACTACGTGGTCGCCACGATCGATGACCCCACTGATCCCAATGCGATCATGGAAGGCAACACCGAAGAGACCTCCATTCTTGTGGATGGTTTGGACGAGTTGACCAACTACTACGTCTTTATTCGCTCGGTCTGTGGAGCCCAACCAGGGCCATGGAGCGCTGCTACGGTATTCCTGAGCGGTGGTGGACGTGTGGTGGAGTGCGGTCAGCCTCCCGTGCAGGAAGCGTATTGCTACGGGCCGCTTGATGAGATCGTTTGGCGCTACAGCACTTCGGACGCCGTTTCCCGTGTGCGGATGGAGCTCTTTGCAGGTAGTTTCGGCGGTTCGAACCGCGTTCGCATCTGGGATAATTCGGACACATCAGGAACACTTCTATTCAATTCATCGGTGAATCAGGTCGCTGGCCAGGTCTTGACATCCACCGGGGCGTATATGACCATGATGTTGCAGGCGCCTGATGCTGGTACCTGCCAAACCCACGATTTCGTCGAGGGGCTGGAGTGGCGTGTGGGCTGCTTGAATTGCGTGGCACCGCTGGCGGCCTTCACGTTGGTGAATGAGGATTGCGTGAACTTCGAATATGGCGTACAGGTCAACTTGGTGAGCATGGGGTCGTCCTCCGCCGTGGTCCTTTCGAATTCCCAAGGTATCGCGCCAACTATGGTAAGCGCTACGGGAATGTACACGGTCGGTCCGTTCACGGCAGGCGTACCGGTCACTGTTACCGTGGAGAACCCGGACAACGAACTGTGCAATTTGGAGAGCGTTCCATTCTTGAACGCTCCCTGCCCTATTGTGGATTGCGGACCTACGAATTACACCCACTGCTACCAGAACAGCGACATTCTGCAACGGCTTTACCAAGGGGATGGATCCGCATTGGGTATCCGCTTCCGCAGTGGAAGTACATTCGGCGCGGACGCCGCACGGATCTACAACGGTGTGGATGAATTGGGAGCGATCACCGATCTGTCCGGCGAGCTGGCCAACGATCTGGTCACCAGCACCAACGATGACTTCGCCCTTCTGTTGGCCGTCGTATCCGATGGTGTCCTGAGCTGTGGTGATGGTTACTCAACGGAATGGAATTATGTGGTGGCGTGCTACGATGGTTGCACCCAACCCAACGCCATCTTCTCCGTTGTGCCGGATTGTTCCGCTCAGCAGTTCAGCATTGCGGTCGACCTGACCGCCGTGGGTTCCGCTGGGAGTGTTTCCATCACCAACGATGGTGGTGCTCCTGCGGTGACCGCAACGGCCATTGGTACCTATACCGTGGGTCCGTTCGATTCGCAGGACGAGGTCAACGTGGAGGTCGTGGGTGCAAGCGTGTTGTGCTCCTGGACCGCACCGAAACTCACCTACGATTGTACCGGTGTGGGCATCGCGGAGCGCGCCGATCATGTGTTGCACTTGTACCCCAATCCCAGCGAAGGCATGTACCGCTTGGAACTCCCTTCGGGGTTGGGCAAGAGCGCGGAACTTCAGGTGCGTGACCTGCAAGGCCGTTTGGTGGCCCGCAAAGGATTTTCTGCTACCGCACGAAATGTCATCGATCTGGACCTGACCACGCTGCCGAGCGGTGCCTATTTGATCGCGATCAACGGTGATCGGCATATCTACTCCGGTAAAGTGCAGCTCGTTCATTGATAATCGGGCACAGGAGGGCCGCATAAGGGGTGCGGCCCTCCTTGGCCAAGCACGAATTCTCCTCTCGCCATCTCGTACTACCAGGAACGTCCCCTTCGATCTCTCATACGCCCTCTCATACATGCACACGAATTTCCTTCTGCGATCATTGAAGGCCATGCTGCCGGTGGTCCTCATCGTCCTTTCGCAGCCCGGTGCCTTTTCACAAGTGTCATCGTATACCTTCGCGCAAACGCAAGGGGCTTGGACCCCGATCAATGGCAGTGGAACACCGATCGGCCTTGTAGGTCTGCCGGATTGGCTGGCCATTGATGATGATGCCTTCGTGACCGAAGGGGAGGACATCCCCATGAGCGAGGCTACCACGGGGAATGGTTGGCCCGTCGGCTTCGACTTCACCTTCAATGGTATCCAGTTCGACCGGGTCGGTATCAGCATGGAAGGGTGGATCGCGCTTGGCCGCTCCTCCTTTGGCAACAACGCCGTCTTTGTCCCCATTGGATCCAACGCATACACCCCGATCAGCTCCGAGGTTCCCGAGGGTTTGGATCCCGTGATGCGGTACCGCATCTCCGGTTTTGCGGCAGACATGGCTCCGGGAGGTGGCATCAGCTCTTGGCCTGTTCAGCTGAAGACCAGCGGCACTGCACCCAATAGGACCTTCATTACCGAGTTCAACTGCCAACGTTCCGGCCTCAATGGCACCTATGCGTTCCAGATCCGCCTCAACGAAGGTGGTGGCGAACCCAGCGCACAGACCGTGCAAGTGGTGTACGGTACCATGACGCCGTCCGCGACAGTTACCGGTGAAGTCGGTCTCGGTGGAGAAACCCCTGCGGATTTCAACAACCGCTCCGTCACTGTTGATCCTTACAACTGGGCTGCCAGTGTACCGGGAACGGTGAATACGGCCACCTGCCGTGTTCCCTCCTCTGCAACGAACCTACCGGTGGGCACAACGTTCACATGGTCGCCTCCGGCATGTTCTGTTTTCGGGATCATCGTGGATCAGTTCGTCTTCGTAGGGGACCAGCTCAACGCTACGCTCTCTTGGAACCCGACGTTCGGTGCCACCACCTATGACTATGTGGTCACGGCCGGTGGGCCCGGCGATACGCCTATCGCATCAGGCAATGCACTCTCCGCGACGACCTCAGCATTGTCCGATCTCCCGGCGGGGCAGGAGCTGTTCGCGTACGTGCGTGCGCATTGCGCAGCGCAAACCCCGGAATGGAGCGCACCGTATGCGATCAACACATCGTCCCTGGTGCCGATCACATGTGGACAGGATCCGCTGCAGGAGACGTACTGTTATGTGGACTACGATCAACGCACATGGACCTACCTCAGTAGCATAGGGGACCCGCTCCGCCTGATCCTGCATACGGGCACCATGGGCCTGGGTGATGTGCTCAAGTGCTACGATGGACCAAGCATCAACGACACGCAGATCTTCTCCAGCGATGTTACCAGCACGTTGCCCGGACAGGTGGTGAATTCCACCGGTGGCGCACTGACCTTGAAGATCTCCGCCGATGAATTATCCAGTTGCGAAACCACCGAATGGCTCGAGGACCTTTCGTGGGAAGTGGGTTGCGTGGATTGCGATCCCGTATTGGCCAGTTTCTCCGTCGCGCAGGACTGTGAGAACGAACAGTTCTCCGTCGCGGTCAACATCTTCAACATGGGGTCCGCTACAACACTGAGCATCACCAACGATGGCGGCGCTCCTGCGGTCACTGCGAACGGACCCGGGACATACACCTCCGGACCGTTCGCCATCGGTACCCCGGTGATCGTGACCGCCGAGAACACCTTGAACGCCTACTGCAGTGTAGTGTCGACAGAACAACTGAACACACCCTGTCCGTTCGTAAGCTGTGGTCCCGACGATTACACCTATTGCTATACGGATGCGGACGCGAGCCAATGGGTGTTCAGGTCGGAGGGCAGTGAACGCATCGGTATCCGTTTCATCAATGGAACGCTTGCGGTGAACGATGCCCTTCGCGTTTACGACGGAGAGGATGTCTTCGGCACGGTGCTCCACGGTTCCACCGGAGCGCTGGACCTGGCCGGGCTGTTGGTGGTCTCTTCTGCTACCAGCAATACGATACTTCTGGAGGTCGCCTCGGATGCGGCATCCAGTTGCGTGACCGGTCAAGCGTCGCCGTGGAACTATGTGATCTCATGCTACGACGGATGCTTGCCACCTGAAGCGACCTATTCGGTCGTGGAGGATTGTGACAACGATCAATTCAGTGTGGAGGTGGTGTTGACAGCACTGGGTTCTGGCACAAGCGTGCAGATCACCAACGATGGTGGTGCTGCGGCGATCACCGCGACGGCGACCGGGACGAACATGGTCGGTCCTTTCTCCAACGGTGCTCAAGTGACCATCTCCATTGAAGGAGCCGATGTGCTGTGCTCAACGAACTCCACTGAATTGACCAACGATTGCGGCGTTGGCATGGAAGAACAAGTCGAAGAGAAGTTGATGATATTCCCGAACCCCGGTCAGGGGATGTTCCGGTTGCTCCTACCTAGTGGTTTTGGGGGAAGCATGCTGCTGGACGTCCTCGATCTCTCCGGTCGGCGGGTAGCGGGTATGGTGGTCCAAGGAAACAGCGATCAGGGCTTGCTGTTGGATCTGGAGCACCTATCCGTGGGCAGTTACGTGCTGGTGTTGCACAATGGGGAGCAGGTCCGCAAGGGCTTGGTCAACGTGGTCCGCTAGGGTACACGCAGCTGCCGGAGGCCGCCTTTCTCAGGGCGGCCTCTTTTTTTGTGGTAACCGGTGGATCGCACTTCTGGTCCGCCCCCTTTCCGATCTACTTGTGCGGTCCCATCCAGATCAACGGATAAAACGAGATGATCGTTCGGGATCTCATGGACGGAACAGCGCACGATGGGTCAAGCTATACTGCTCCGGTATGCCGGGCCACCGGCTCTTGAATTGATGGACTGTGCGGGATCGCGTCCGCGTATTCGAGAAGAGATTCCCGATTGCGATATTCCCACGCGTTCGTTCCCTAGGCGATCGGGTTGAGCGTTCGATCGGTGTCCTCTGGACCTTTCGCTGATGCTCATTTGGAGGCACGGCGATCCGGGGCTTCGGAGCGCTGCAGCAGTTCCCGATGCAACGCGCACATCGTGTGCTCGATGCCTATTGCTCCATCGCGTGGCCGCTCCATCGTCGTCACCGACTGGCTTCTTCTAGCGTCTTTCAACGGCTCCTCGTTCCACACGTTCGATGTGGAGCGATGGATGTGCCTCAGGGCTGCTTTACAAAACGTTGCCGGTAAGCTGTTCCGTCCATCGCGCTAAGTTCGATGGTGTAGGTTGCCATCGCAAGTCCGGTCACTTCCAATTGGCCGTTCGATACGCTTGTGCCGTTGGCCACCATCCTTCCGCTGGCGTCCGTGATGGACCACGACTTCCATGGACCGCCACCTGCGATGTACAGAACATCGGCGACAGGATTCGGATACACCTTGAATGCTTCCCTGGTGCCTTCTTGGACGGAGACCGGGCTGAGCACATCAACGTTCGTGCTGACCATGCAGCCGCTTGCATCGGTCACTTCCAACATGTACGTACCAGGCGCCAGATCGGAGAGCGACTTGCCCACCACCGGTTCGTCATCGACCATGTAGGTATAAGGAGGATCCCCTCCGAATACCGTCCACGATAGAGCCCCGTTATCGCCGGATGTAGCTGCGACCGGAATAGCCAGTATGAACAATGGGTCCGGATCCATCAACTCCACTGCACCCGTCGCCTCGCAGCCGTTCACGTCCACATAGGTATAGGTGTACGTTCCCGCTGAAAGCCCGCTCAATTCGGGCCCTTCACCCCCGGCATTCCAGATCACCGTCTGAGGCGCCACGCCGCTTAGATTCTCCAGCGCGATGCTGCCGGTGGCCTCATTAGCGCATGTAGGGTCGTGCTCCTGGGCAAGTACCTCCGGCACAGCACCGATGATCACATCCACCGTATCGCTCTCCATAACTATACCCGTAGCAGTAGTGATCGTTACATGGATGCTTTCCGAAAAGCTCACGGTGATGGATCGCGTCGTTGCGCCATTGCTCCAAGCGTACGTGCTGCCTTCGCCAGCGTCGAGCACAACGGTCTCTGGTGAACAAACGACCAGTTCGCCCTCTACTTGGATGGTCGGATGGAACGTCTCCCCTTCCTTGAATCGGTAAAGTGTGTTCGTCGGCAGTTCGTAGTAACGGTCCACATGTCCGCTGAGATACTGTACCACGACCGAGTCGATCACTGTAGCTGCGCCCAATCCGAAAGGTACATATGGTGAGTTTTGCCCCAAATAATTATCCCCACATACCGTGTAGTGGATGTACTTCTTCCCAGCGGCGTAGACGTTGATCCATGTCCCAATTCCTTGACGGTTGGATACAGTGCCTTCCACACCTATGCGCACATAACTAGCACTGCCCCCCTCATTGAGCCAAAGGCTTGGTGGAAATGGTGATTGTCCATGGACAACGATATCGGAATAGCCGTCGGCATTCAGATCACCCCGCGCCGTAGAATGGCTAATACGCACCATCGATCCCGAAAACAGTTCAGGCATAGCCACGAATCCCATTCCCCCTTGGTTCTTGAAGAACAGATCCGGCCTAGGAGCTACTTCCGGGAAGACATGCTCATGTGTGGCCACATAGAGGTCTTGATAGCCATCATTGTCATGGTCGGCCCAAAGAGCCCCCCAGCCCCATTCGAACACATCAAGCCCGAAGGCTGTCGATGACTCCGTGAAAGTGCCATCCGCATTATTCACCATCAACATGTGGCGCGCATTGTTCACTTCCGGATAGATACCGGTATTGGTCATGTACATATCCAAGTCCCCATCAAGATCGAAATCGCACAAGGAGATGCTCATGCAGTGCTCAGGGCCTTCAACGAGCCCCATGGCTACGCTCATGTCCGTGAACGTACCGTCGCGGTTGTTGCGGTACAATGCGTTGCCTGCGATAAAATCGTTGATGATATAGAGGTCCGGCCAACCATCCAGGTCCACGTCCATCCAAACGGACTGGAACGAGGCTTTCATACCATTGCCCACCCCGGCTTCGGTGGTCACATCGGTGAATGTGCCGTCACCATTATTGTGGTAAAGGTGATTGATCTTAGGATAGGCGTAGGGTTCGGTCTCGTAGATGTAGGTGCAGACGTACAGGTCCAGGAATCCATCGCGATCATAATCACCGAACGAAGCGCCCCAATACTTGGAGACGTTCGTCACGAACCCGGAGTTGGCCGTTACATCCGTGAATGTTCCATCACCATTGTTGTTGAAGAGTCGTACATGCCCGAGCAAGGTGGTCACTAGCAAGTCGCTATCTCCATCATTGTCGACATCCGCCCACAGTACGGCCTTGGTGCTCCCCGTCCCATCAATGTTAAGTGACATCGGTTCCAGGGTCCCATTCACATTCCGGTAGAAGTTGAGATTCCCGTTCCGATTGCCGAACGAAAGGTCGTCCTGGCCATCGGCATCGATATCGTGGAAGCTGACACCCGTACCGAAATCGAAGTAAAGCGAGCCGGGAGGTACGATGACCGTGAGACCTTGCTGTGCCGCTACATCGGTATAGCCCTGTGCGCACGCCACGGAGAGACCGACTGATGTATGTGACAAAGAGAAAAAGAGCAGCGTTCGGCCAATGGCGCGCAATGGGGATCTGACTATTGAACTGCTTTGCATGTGTAGTGTGATCAATGATCGCGAATATGGTCGAGAGGCTCAGGCCGTCACGGTGCTACAACGATCACACGTGAGGCAAAGTGATATTCGACACCGTTCAAGAGGATCTCATAGACCCCAGGAGATAATCCGGACAACTCTAAAGGTTGTGGCCCTTCTCCGTGAAGAACGATACGCTTGCTGAGCACCGTTCTGCCTTGGGCGTCAAGGACCGTCATAACGTTCGCGCCGAGCGGATGGTCACTACGCACATAGAGTGGGCTGCCGCTGATCAGCGGATTGGGAAGGAATGTCGGCGGCGCGAGCGCATTGACCTCCGCCATGCCGACACCAGTGAGGTGTACGTTCAGGACACTTGCCGCATCCGCCACCATCATATTGTTACCGACTAGATCCTTTGCTTCGGAGAGTTGACAGGCGATGCCTTCCCCATCCACTACTGACGCCTGTACACCGTAAACGGCTTCGAAGACGGTCGACGTGGACCATGCCGACGCAACCGCATCGAAGATCAAAGATCCATTGTAAAGGCCTGAAGACCCGATGACGATAGAGGGCGTCAGATCCTGGTCCATGGCTTCATCGAACGTAGCTGTCAATGTCAGGCCTTCAGGTCCCAGATCAGCATCGGTCACCATATTCGGGGTGGCCGTGAGCGACTGCAAAACCGGATTCCGGGTATCAACCAGAAGGTTCGTGATGCTGGATGTTCCAACGGAGATGCTATTGCCTGCTGCGTCCCGCGCGACCTCTACTGTGAAGCCGACATCGGCCACTTCCACATTGGCATCTATCACGGTGAAGGCAGCGTCGAACGTGGTGTTACTTGACCACGTGCTCGAACCCGGCGAATAGGTCAACGTGCCAGCCAAGGGAAATGGGAGCGTTGGTTGCACGAATGGAAGTGATTGAAGATCCATCGCTTCACTGAAGATCATCTGCACGAGTATATTCCCACCCACTTGCTCATCCGCAATGATCGCTGCTGAAGGTGTCATGCTCAAGATGGAGGGGCGCTGGGTATCGATCGAGAAGAGGTCGGTGAATGTCGCGGCACTCAACTCATTCCCAGCGACATCGCGGAAGCCGAGGACGTGGACGTCGAGATCGGTCAACGCTTCATTGGTGTTCGCTAAACTGAAGGTCACATGGCATGTTGATCCATCCTCCCACACGCTGAGCGTGCTAACGCGGACTAGTGCTGTGCCTAGCGGATCCTCACCGACGAATCCGATCTGTGGATCGAATGTCTGGTCCATGGCTTCATCGAACGTCAACGTGATCACTTGGGCCAAAGAGCCGAGATCATCCAGACCAAGCACCGAAGATTGCGGGGACACCGAGGTGGTCAATGGCTGTCGTGTGTCCACCGCAAAAAGACCATGAGCCTCGAACGAAACTTGGAGATTGCCGGCCAGGTCCGATGAGCCACTCACCGTTACATTGACCTCGGGTACTTCCACGGGTACATCCAATAGATCGAGAACAGCTTTGTATTCCTGGTCGTTGACCCATTCGCTGGAGCTTGCGTTGAAGGCCAGGAACATAGTGGGATCGGTCGCGCTGGTAAGTGCGAATAAGGGGGCAGTGCCCATGTCACAGGCTTCGTCGAAATGGACTCGGATATTCACGGCGCTCGCACCGATGTCTTGCCGGTTATAGATGGGGCGGTCCGTTGCTAAAGTGGCAACTGGCTGGTGAGTATCGATCCTGAAGGCTCGTGTCATGGCGAATGGCGCCATGGCCTTTCCCGCAAGGTCCTTTGCTTCCGTTAAGAGCACATCGATATTCGCCAAGTTGTGATCACCGGCCAAGAGCGATGATACGAGTTCCACACGGTCCGGTGCGGTCCACGTAATTTCGGTAGCGGTCATGCTACCACTGGTCAAGGGATCGTCCTGCGGGTAGGATACAGTGATCGTGACGGACGGGTCCATGGGGCGGTCGAATTGCAGCGCGAGGATGAAGGGAACTCCTACTTGGGCTGGACCTAGGATAGGCTGCGAGACGGTCGCCTGTACCACGCGTGGTGGCCCTGAAGCGAATAACTCGTTCGCCAAGTCCACAACCTGGGGCCCTAGTACCATTCCGATCTTGCGACCCGGAATATCATCCATTGGTGGGTGGATGCCTCCCCAGATGCGGGACAGGCTACATGCATCACTGGCATCCATATAGGTAGCCCATTGCAGGCGTACATCCTCGTCGGGTCCATCCTCGAATACGAGGAACTCATTCTGAGGCAGCACATATTCGATCATGCCACCAGGGAAGAACGGGCTACCGGTGAACGAAGCAAGCACCTCTGCTGCTGTACGGGAGAAAACGCTGTGTCCCGAAATATATCCAGCGAAAGGCGGCGTGACGAATGTCGGCCTTTGGTATGGCCACCACCGTTCGCAGAGGATCCAACCGACGCCAGCAACATCAGTGGCCGGATCGGTCACGTAGCTCGGGCCCCGGTAGGTGTACAGTTTGATCTTGTTGAGATGCTCCTGCTCTGCACCTTCCAGCGCGTCACCCGGCATTACTTGTTCGACGAAGCCCGGCAAAAGAGGTACGCCCGCTGGATGATAATGTGGTAGGAGCGGGTCGGTGCATTGGCCCAGATCTCCCATGTAGCGTATGGCGCTCACTGGCCTAGCTGTATCATAATAGCCTTTGATACCCCATGCCGTGATCGCAGCATCGTGCATGGCGGCGCCCAAGGCGAAATGCGCTTTTACATCGAATTCCAAAGACCCCAGGACCGGACCCTGACCCATCCAGCGCCGTTCGAATTGGGGGAGGTCCATCACATCATGTAAGATCTCGAACCAGTGACCTGGTGGTGTTTCACTGTCTACACCATCGGCCCAAAATTCTGCCAGCCCACGTGCATAGTTTCCTCGGTCAACCATATTAGGCGCATAGGATTGCCCGGTCACCGGATTCAAAGAATGGCCAGTACTCCGGTCACCTCCCCCTATGAAGTCATAGAAGTCCGCGTACTCAGCCGGTGTGGTGGGATACACCGTATTGTTTCCACGAACGCTAGGGGACATATTCCAACTCACCTGCTGCGCGGGATCGAGATGCGACTGCCACACGGAAACCATCAAGTGGTTCCATTTGAAGAACGAGTTGAGGCCATCTGGTGTCAGAAAATCCAGTTCTGCAGGTGGGCCGGGGTCCATATAGACCTTCCATGGAAAGCCGTCGCGCGTGTAATTGCTCAACTGGTCAGCGTTCAAACTGAACGGTACCGTATTGCCCCATTCTGCGCCCACGAATGCAGGCGTGGAGGCTACGGCGTTGCCGGATTGATCTATCGAGGTGGGCAGTGTGATGGGCTGGAACCGGTTCCGGTCGGTCATGAAGGGATTGCCAGGCAGTAACATATCCAGACCGTTGTTCACCGGGGCGTAATACTGATTGGCATAGTTGCCGTTCTCGTTGCTGCCATCCTGTCGGCCGAAGGCGATGTACTCCTGCGCGACGTAGTTCCCCAAGGCTGCGGCACCTCCAGTGGTAGGGTCCACACCGGTGAAGGATCGGTCGTACCCCAAACTGTCCATCAGGTGGTTCAACCTCCCCAATGTGATAGCATATCCCGGCGAGTTCAAGAACCGGTGACGGAGCAGGCGGTACACCGCATAGCTCAACGCTTCCTTCCTTGCCTCTTCAATATCCGCAGGCGTGGTGAGCGCAGGGAATGCACACGTATAGTCACCCACCGTACGGCCCAACAACCAAGGCTGTGCTTTCGTGTCGTACGCAGCCCATGCATCGTACATCGCAGCATTCGCATGGAACAGGTTACGCGCATGTATCGGCGGACGGGCCAGATCGTTCCGGATGGCTTTGATCGTCTGCTCATTCCAGATCCGGATCAGGGATGCATCTTGGGCAACTGCTGATCCTGTCGAAAGTGCTATGACGAAAAGAAGGGTCGAATGTATGGCAGTACCAAGCCGGTGGAGCAATGTAGTGTCTTGGTCCATATTGGAAAGGTGCTTGGTAGGAGGGTGGGCTGACAGTAGCGTACACTACGGCCTAGCTGCTGGAGAGAGCGTGGTGTTGATGGGAACCGTGCGTTCAATGGACCCTCCGGCAGATCATCGCTTCACGAAGAGCCCATTGCCGCTGGGTATGCCGTTGCTGAACGTTTGCATCATGTACGCGCCCGCCGACAATCCGGAGATGTCGATCTGCTGTTGGAACGCGCCCTGCGAAGCGCTCGATGTGGCCGTCAGCACCGTTCGTCCCGTAGCGTCCGCCACCACCATGTACATGGTGCCATCAGCAGGCATCTTGCCGGTGATGTAAAGCACTTCGTTCGCAGGATTCGGGAAAAGCAGAAGCTTCTCCAACGGATCGCCGAAGAAGGCCACTACCATTTGGCTGTAACCGGCAGCGCCGTTCGTATCCACTTGGCGCAAGCGGTAATAGTTGTACCCGGTCATCGGTCGTGTATCGGTGAACAGGTAGTCCTGCCGCGTGCTGGAATAGCCAACGGCCGGTACGCTACCGATCGGGTCGAAATCCACACCGTTGCTGCTGCGTTCAACGGTGAAGTGGTCACTGTCCTTTTCGGCGCCTGTGGCCCACAGGAGATCCACCTCACCACCACGTGGTGTGGCTGTCAGGAAGAGCAGCCGAACGGGAAGAATGATGTTGCCACAACTGATCACGGTATTGTCCGCCGCACCGAATTCATCCAACGATTCCGTCCAATTCAGTTGGAAGTTACGGGGCGCAGTATGGTTGATGCGGTTGCCCACGAACATCAGGTACACATGGTCCGCCACCACATCCAGCGGCGAGAGCCAACCGAACCCTCCCGCTCCTTCGGAAAAACGCCCCACCACACCCGATTGCAATCCTGTTCGGGCTCCGATGCGCGCACTGGAGCATCGCACCGGCGGTGCGTTCGGTACGCAGACACTGGGCGAAACGTACGGCAGCATGGCCGTGGGTGTCGGTCCGGCGTCCCAGATCGCGAAGTCGAGATCATCCGTGGCGATCGTTCCTTGAAGCCAGAACGCGATGCGCCCGTTGGCCTGCGCCCGGAACACGAACCAGGTGCCGCCATTGTACTCATTGCCCAAACAGCCCCGGTTGGTCACGTTCAGGTCCGCGATATAACCGGTGTTGCCCAGCGTGCTGCTGGCTACCGCAGCGGGTCCACAGATCCGAGTGGATCCTAAACAATCCTCATCCTCGGCCGTCATGGGGCCGCAGGTGTTGTTCACCGTGTATTGGAACACGGGACCGGGTGACGGCCCGACCACTGCTATTCCACCCGTATAGGAATAGAGGGGATTGCGTTGGCCGAACCGGTAGATGCTGTAGGCGTATTGCCCGCTCGTTCCCGCGTTGTAATAAATGAAGCTGGCCGTTACACCATTGGGTATCGCGATCAAGAAGCGTTCGCTTGCATCACGTGTAGTGGTGTAATCCACGGTGTCCGTTCCAATGGCCACGCGTATGGTCTGTGAGCCTTGTGTATTCAAGGCCGTAAGATCCACCTGATAGAAGCAATACCCCGCAGGCGCTACCGGGCTGGTGATGCACACGTAGAAGATGCCCGTCTGCGTCCCTAGCCCGGCCTCGCCCCAAACGCGGAGGTAATAAGTCTGGCCCGGAACCAATCCGTTGCGCACCATGTAGGCGCCGATGTGCGGTGCATGCCGGTCGTCGCAATCCACCAACGTCAATGGACCATTGCACAGGCCAGGACCGGCTGTGTATAATGCGGCTGCAGCATCGAAGTCAATGGCGTTCGTAGTGTCGCCCATGACCTTGATGGCCGCTGTACCGTTGGCAGGAGCCGTGAATTTGAACCAGACATCGCGCGTGTTGCTGCTGATCACACCACAGCCCGGTGCTGGGATCCCCTGGGAAAAGCAAGCGGTGTTGTCATTGAAGGTGAATAGACCGCTTGTCAGGGTAGAACAACTGCCAGCTGCTCCAATGGATATAGCGGTAGCACCGCAAGGGTCGTTGTTCGCGGCGCTTCCCGGTGATGTTAATGCATCTATCACCCGAAAACGGAAGGCGCCGAATCGCGAAGGGAAGAGTTCTGCATCCGCCGTGGCATATCCCCTGATCCATACAAAGCTTCCCACTGGGAGGCAGCTCAAGGTCAGTATCGTGGTGGCCGTTGCGGGAAGTGCGACGTTAACACAACCCACCTCGTTGAACTGGTTGTAGGATGCGCAATTCGGGGCCGTGTACACGGTAAAGCCCATGCTACTGATGCGGCGCCCGGTATTCGCGCCCACCTGAGCAACAAGCGCGATACCGCCCGTAGCAGGGACCGTTGTCCTGAACCATATGTCGCCACCACGATAACCGCCACAGCTAGGGTCGTACGGGAAATTCTCGGTACATGCGAAGGTGTTGTAGTAGGTGGCTATGGCAGCGCCCACGGTCATGATGGTGGGTGTGCCCGTGGCGTAGACATCGCAGGGCGTGTCGGCTATGGGCTGGCGGGTGGGGTCGCTCCAGAGTTGCCCTTGTACGCACACATTGAAGTTCTTGGTGGATACAACGGCTGCTTCATCCCACACCCGCAGATAGATCTTGCTGCTAGGCGCAATGCACGTGGCCTCAAGCGTCGGGTTAGTTGCCGTGTTGGTGAGGTTGCCGCCAATGGCACAATCGATCAGCGTGAACGGGCCTGCAGCGGATGTGGCCGTGTATGCCGCCATGCCACCATTGGTGAGCGGATTGGCTGCACCGTCCTTGATGGTGATGCGGAAACGGTTGTCCCCTGCGCCGGGCACATTGATCCGGAACCAAACGTCATTGGTGGTACCCGATGTAAAAGTGCCGCACAATGGGGCAGGTACGATGGCAAGCGCCGTGTTGGTCATGGAGTTCAACGTTTGCCCCGCAGACTCCGAACCTGTCGTGCAAATGACTACCTCCCCACCCGTTGTAGTGGTGAACGGTAACGATGTAGTTGCATCCGAAGGGTCGTCGCTCTGGTACTGCGCTGCACTTTGGGCGGCTCCTAGAAGAAGTGATACACAAAGGGGGATGGCGCGCAATAGACCTCCCCACTTTGGAGGATGCGCCGAAAAGCATGATAGGTCACACCATGCTGTGCGAACGCGGTTCAGCGGGAGAGGACCCTGTGGACCGATCGGCCATGACGGACTGCACTTTCCGAGAATGCCAAGGACAAAAGGGTAATGTGAGAGACCCATATGTTACGGCTATGAGAGAAGGACACGAGTGAGAGATGCGTAGTGAGAAGTACGCCAACGGCAATGTTAAGAACTATTCCTTGACATTGTACCTAGTTTCGACAGATTCCATATGAAGCATGTCGTACCCCCGGCTGACAAAGAACAGAGGACTTTTTAGCGAGCCACGGTCAAGAGACGTGCAAATGCATGCCATGGTTGGGTGGTAAGCTGATACGTTGTGAATTTCAGGCCCCGAGTGGTTCTCCTTTCAAGACGTATTCCCGGCAGGAAGGAATGGGAAGTTGTCATGGAAAACGTCCACTGCGATCATCCGTCCAGCGGTCTTATGATATGGTCAACTCGAACGGATGCGCCATAACATTGTGGCGCATGGGCATGGATCGACTTTCCGGTATCTCACCGAGATCGGCTATCCGTCATCTGAAATGCCTTTGATAGAGAGGCTTTTTGAGCAAATTTCCCAGAATGGTGAAAACTTATTCTCGGAAAATTTGCATTTTCAATTGACGAACCTTTTACATTGCCTCGATTCTCAACCTCACATCTCTCATTTTCGCCTCTCACTCTCGCCCCCAACAGTAGATCCGTCTTGTTGAAGTAGTCCTGCCGACGGTTACGCACCATAGGCGGTACATGCTTCATGAACTTTTTGTCGGCACTTAGCGAAAAGCTCGGCGTCCAATGAACGGTAATGGCCCGCTGCCATTGTTCGTATTCCCTGTAGCTCTCACAACCAAAAACCCTTCTCTCATGAATTGGAAAGGACGTTACTCAACATTAACTGGGCTGCCACGCCCAAGAAGCCGGACATTGGCCTTGGGAATTGCTGCTTTGGCGTTGTCTGGCGCCATGCAGGCGCAGGTCTCTACCTATAGTTTCCAGCAGGTGCCGGGAACCTATACCAATATCACCGGCGGTACGCTCTTAAACGCCACTACGGGAACAGATGGAGTTTTCGTGAATGGTACGTCGACCCCGACCGCCAGTTCCTTCAACGGATCCAACAACTTCATAAAGGCAGGAGTTGGATATCCCATCGGGTTCAACTTTACGTACAACAGCGCTGTGTTCGACCGCATCGGCATTGCGGCGCAGGGCTGGATCAGCTTGGGCAATTCCAGCAACGGGGCTACTGCGGTTTATGCTTACGGTGGCTTTGGCTCCACCCCTCCCCTGAGCTATCAAATGCCATCGGGTGCCTCGCCGGCTGCGGATCGTTTCAACCGCATTGCGGGTTTAGCTATCTCCAACCTGATACCCCGCGATGCGGCTCCATTGGGCGAGTTGCGCGTGGAGACGATCGGAACAGCCCCCAATCGCGTGTGCGTGGTGCAGTGGGCGAATTTCCGCACCGGATCTAACGCGGATGCACTCAATTTCCAGATCCGCCTGAACGAGACCAGTAATACCGTGGAGGTGGTCTACAAGAACCCCAATGCGGAATGGTTGACCTCGGGATTCTTTTTCTCCTCTCAGGTAGGTCTGCGCGGGGCCACTGGCTCCGCCACTGGTGCTGCGTCAGCGACCGATTTTAGCCGGGTCAGCACGGGTTCTGTTCAACCGTACTCATGGGCCCCTTTGACTTGGCCGGTGTTGGTCAACAATGCCTCCGTCGCAAGCACTTGTTATGTTGATGCCAGCCCGGCCAACGTGACCAAACCTGCAGCAGGTACCACACTGCGTTGGACCCCACCGACCTGCCCAGCACCTTCGGGAGTCAAATTGGTAACGGCAGGTTCCAATTCCTTGACCATTTCTTGGAACGGGCCGTCCGGCTCGGAAACCTATGATCACGCGGTAAACACGGTGAACAGTCCGACCACGGGTTCTCCCATCACCGGAGGCGGTGCTTCCGGCACGTCGCTGGTTGCCACTGGTCTTGCCAGCAATACCGTGTACTACGCATTCGTGCGCAAGAACTGCGGTGGTGGCGATTTCAGCGCATGGGTGCAGGTCACCAGCAGGATCGTTTCACAGGCTGGCAGTATCGTCCCCAACGCCATCCAGACGGCTGCTTCATGCGGGCAAGCATTCGATCGCTCTACACCATTTGTCGGTGGTGGTGGAGCCCTTGATGGTGTTTGGACCGAATGTGCACCAACGGCTGCTGATGTGGTGAAAGTCACTTTTACCAGCTTCGATGTACAAGGCAACAACTCAGCGCTCTACGTACACGATGGTCCCAGCTTAGCATCACTACTGATTTCCAGCGGCCAAGCTGCCTTGGGCGCACCTTCGACCGTTGCGGGTGGTTACTATGGTGCTGCCAATCCTGGCCCCTTTACCAGCACGGTGGGTGGTTGCTTGACCTTCCATTATAGCACGTTATTCGGTGGTGATTCTTGGGGTTCCGACGTGACCTGTTTCCCAGCACCCACCTGTTTCGCACCAACGGCGATATCGATGGCCCCTTCCACACAAGGCGGCACGGCTACCTTTACAGGCACATCAGCCAGCTACGAGTATAAGTTGGTGGCCAATGGTGCACTCCCCAGCGCCCCGGCTATTGCCCAAGGCACGGGAGCCGGTTCGCCGCTGCTCGTTACCGGTGTTGTGGGCGGCACGACCTATACCCTCTATCTCCGCGGTGTGTGTAGTGTTTCCGACATAAGCGACTGGTCGTCGGCGACGAACTTCACCACCCTCGCTGGTTGCGGTGGTCCGTTCAACTTTACGAACGCAGGAGCTTCTTACCCATTGGATAATGCGACCACGATATGCCCGAACACCCCTGGTGATGTGGTCACTGTTACATCAAGCGCATTTAGCTTCAATGGCTTCGGTGGTGACGTATCCCTTTACGTCTACGATGGCCCCAATACCTCCTCCACACTGCTCAGCTCCGGGTTGGCTGGTGTGAATGGAATGCCAGCAGGTGGGTACCGTATCAATGGTACTGTACCTCCTGTGTTTACCAGCACCCATGCTGGTGGATGCTTGACGTTCCGTTTCCGGGCAACGAGCCAAGGTTCGTTCACGGGCGACCTGCTGTCGGCGGTAACATGCGCGCCAGCTCCCACATGTGCAACTCCGAGCGCTGTGACGCTCGCTCAGATCCAAGGAACTTCTGCTCAGGTGTCCTGGGTCGGTGCAGGTTCCACCTACATCGTGGAATACGGTGCGCCCGGCTTCACGGCTGGCACTGGTGCAACCGCTGGTAGCGGAAGCAGCACAGTGGTGACGAACGTCAGTTCTCCTTACACGATCAGCGGACTATCTACCACCACGTCCTACAAAGTGGTGGTGCGCAAAGCGTGCGCTGGTCCTACCTATTCGGCGAACTCCTTCCCAACGACCTTCTTCACTTCCATGGACTGCGCTACGGCGACCGTTCTGGCTTGTGCTGAGTTGACGACGGTAGTGTCCGTTCAGAATGCTCAAGGCAATCCTGCGTATCAGGGTGCGGGGTATTCGGCTGCTACCTGTTTGGGCAATATCAATGGTGCCACGGGTGCTGAGAAGCTCTTCCGTATCACAGCGCTCCAGGCTGGTGCATACCGCCTGAACATCACCAACAACACGTTATCGGGAACGTATGCTCAGAACGGATATCTCATTGCGCCTGCCTCAGAAGGTTGCGGTGCTGCTGCCTTCACATGCATCGGCTCAGGTCTTAGCCCAAGCAACGGTAGCGGTCAGTCGATACCCGGGTTCATCGATTTCAATTTGGCCACTGCTGGTGACTACTACGTCATGCACGATTCTTATGATGGATCAAGCGGTAGCCAGCAGTTCCAGGTCCTTTGCCCTGGAATTCCGCCGTGCATCTCGGAACCTACTTTCCCCAAGAACAATACTTCATTCTCAGCTGCTAGTACAACGCCTATTGCATTCAGTTGGCCTGCCGCTTTCGGCGCCACCGGATATGACGTGTACTTCCAAGGTGCTCCAGTGGCATCCAACTATGCTTCCACATCGATCACAGGAGCTGCCTACACACCTGCTAACATTGCAGCGCTGTACGGTATTGGCACCACGATCACATGGCGTGTGGTGCCTAGGAACGCCTCTGGGATAGCCACCTGTCCGACAACGTGGTCGTTCATTGTGGGTGGTAATGGCACTTCCAATGCGATCCCGCTGACTTCCGGTGTAGTGCGGGGCGGTACGAATAACTCCACGAACGGTTATACGAGCACCTACTCCACGTTCATCAGTGGCGGCTTTACCGGCAACATCAACAGTGATGGCAATGATGTGACCTACTCGTACACCACCTCGGTTTGCGATAGCATCATTCGTGTCCAGTATTGCCAGTTAGGTTTTACGGGTGTGAACAACCCGCTGCTCATCGTACGGCGCGTGGCCGATAACGTCGAGGTCGGAAAGATCATCATGGGCAACGTTGTATCGCCCAACAACTGCCGTACTCTGGACGTGGTGGCTACTCCCAACACGCCATACTATGTGACCGTGGATGCCCAGAGCGGTGTGTTCTATGATTTCACTGTGGTGCTCACCGCAATTCTTACCACCGCTGATACCGATGGTGATGGCCTCCTTAATTGCGCGGACAACTGCCCAGAAACACCTGGTCAGGTGGGTAGCATATGTTACCTCGGCCCGTTGTTCTCCAACGCCACGGTGAACGGTGATTGCGAGTGCACAGGTACACCGGTTGCGTGCACCACGCCTCTGACGTTGGAATTCCAGACAGATGCGAACCCCGAGCAAACGACTTGGGAGTTGTATGAGGACGGTACCAACTTCCTCGTTTCCAGCGGTGGTCCTTTGAGCGCCAGTGCAGAGAATAGCATCGTTACGGAGTTCACGTGCGTGCCCGATGGCTGCTACTACCTGCGTGTGTTGGATAGCGCCGGCGATGGTATGACCACCGGTGGCTATGTACTGCGCGCTGCGGCGAGCAACCTGCGTATCATCGACAACCGGAACAACTTCGCCACCGGGTCTGTGAGCGGTATTGCCAGCGGCAATAGCTTCTGTGTGCCCTTGGGTGCAGGTCGTCCGATCTTCGCAGCATGCGATCGCTTGGATTGGGTGAACTACAACTTCATCGTGGCCACGGAGAATGCTGCCGTTACGGCAGCCTATGCTTCGAGCCCTACCACGAGCGGTTATGAGTTCTGGTTCTACGACCCGAACGGCAGCTACAGCTACCGTCGTTTCCGCAGCCATTCCACAACGGATGGTACGGGGACGGGTGCTACGCGCGCTTGCCACTTCAAGATCAACAAGTTGGTACCTGTTGCACCGGGCAACCAAGAGACTAACAAGGAGATCCCGTACAACACGTTGTTGAACGTGCGTATCCGTGGTCGTGCGAACGGGGTGAACCAATCGTTCGGCCCTGCCTGCCTGTTCAAGTTGGATGCAGCGCGTGCGGCTTGTCCGTTCGTGAAGCTGCAAGACAATGTGCTTGACCTTGCTGATTTCAGCTGCGGTGTTACCAAGACCTTCGGTGGCGCTAACAGCACGTCCAACAAGATCGTTGCTGCAGCCCCCCAGTTCTCACCTATTGTTGCATCCTCCTTGGTGCGTTACCAGTTCCGTTTCCGGAACGGCGAGCGTTGTATCGTACGTCCTCCTCAAGTTAGCGCTACGCTGTACTTGAACTGGGCCGGAGCGGACCGTTTGGTGTGCTCGGAGTTCTATGATGTGGATGTGCGTGTGAGCAAGAACAGCGGTGCCACATGGTGTACGGGTAACGCTTCGATCACGCAAGCTGCGAACTGTGCGAACCTGAACGAGACCTGGGGCAAGATGTGCCGCGTGACCATTACCACGAGCACGAACTGCCCACAGACCTTGGCGGGCGGTGCGAGCAATATGGTGGAAGGCCAAGGTGGCCTCACGATGTACCCGAACCCGAACCGTGGTGATCAGTTGTTCATCTCGTTGAACACGGTTGCGGCCGATGTGAACACGGTGAGCGTTGACATCTACGACCTGACCGGCAAGCGCATCACGGCCCGCACGATCGCGGCGCAGGATGGTGTGTTGAACACGTCGTTGGAGTTGAACGGTGAGTTGGCCAGTGGCATCTACTTGGTGAATATCACCGCTGGTGACAAGATCTACACCGAGCGCTTGGTGATCCAACATTGATCCTTCGGGACTAGCTCTAATTGATCAGCCCCTCGTTCCAAAGTGGAACGGGGGGCTGGTCTTTTTGTGGGTTGTGGTACCCGGTGAAAAGGAGTGTCGTGCCATGTCGATCACAGCGGAATGGTCTTGCCGATTGATGCGAGGACTGCTTAAGACCGACGCCAAGATCCGGATCGTGCCGAACACGGGAGGCGAGTGCCTTACGGCTCACATGATCATCT